>Ga0307517_10000086_pt1 | contig 130565 bp, 127 predicted proteins | sample 23_EM_MG_FD_194515 | JGI IMG/M metagenome (GOLD analysis project Ga0307517, IMG submission 194515) | Populus trichocarpa ectomycorrhiza microbial communities from riparian zone in the Pacific Northwest, United States - 23_EM | ecosystem: Host-associated > Plants > Roots > Unclassified... | reverse complement strand
CCCCCCCCCCCCCCCCCCCCCCCCCCCCCCAGTAGGTAAATTTGAGTAGGTGGAAGGTTGGAGTGCTGGTATGATAGGGAGAGACAGAGAGAGAGGAGGAGCGCTTCTGAGTAGGATTTCAACGGGGAAGAAGGTCGAGTTGCTTTGCTTGGTGTAGAAGGAAAAGCCCAGCAATGATGACAGCTATGATACCGTGGATCTGCTAACAAATGGTAAAAGAGTAGTTAGAAAAAAGGCGTATTTTAGAGGAAATAAAAAATACCGGCACTTATTCATTTTTTAACCATTAACCACTAAATCCTACTATTTTTTTCTGGCCACAGCAAAGGAAGAAAAAGAAAAGAGAAAAAGTAAAGAAGAAAAAACGACAACCAAAAGAAAAAGAAAAAAAGCCCTTTTCTGAAGCCAGCTTCACCAAGAACGGCAATGGAAGCCGCAAGGAGGTCTTTCATTTTTCTTGCATCCCCTTGTCTCTCTTTGCATCTCCCACCACCAACCCTAACACCTAACTTAACCATGAGTATCATATTGGTACAACACTGGCATGTATGATACGGTAACTCAACATATCGAAAATAGAGTCGGCGAGCTTCCGGCCAGGAGAAAGGGAGAAAACGAATGCGATACGGCAATCACTCGAACCCGTCAAGATCGCCGCACAAAAGCCATCTGCGTGGCAGCCAGGGGATTGAACAAGTACGTATTTCTACGGCAGAGGAAGAAGCAATGAAGATGGATGATACAGGTCAAAAAGAAAAAAGATCTCCTACCACACCCTCTTCTCGTGCAGTACTCGAATCGAGCACAGGAGTTTGAAATAATAATTGACCAGTTGATATGAGGGGCGTCTGTAGCCGGAGCACTTTTGCCAAATATTGTCCACCTCCAACCATCAAAGCACTTTCAACCATCACTCCAGTGAGAATTATAGGTCTATTAGGTGATAGAGTAGATGATCCTCTACATATTACTAGAGGGAAAACAGGAATATATATATTAAGTTTAGAAGTAGTCAAGGTTCTGGTGTTTTGGGAGCAGGGAGATGTTTAGGACATATTAACCACTAATGGTTTCTTTTGCGAAAACTATTGACCAAGGTTGTGACATAAGAAGGGCACTCTTGGCAACTTAACAAATTATTACTAAGCCTGATCGAATGTCCCCCTGTTCCGACCAGAGGACCCTCGTGGTAATCGCCTACCGGTATTCTCCTTCGTGTACCGTACTCGAGTATTGTTCTCGATTCTAGTGGCATCGAGTGAGGCGCTGTCCGAGCGCCGTGAAGCACCCAGAGACACCGCGTCTCCTTGTGGCACCGCATCATACCGGTATCTGAGAAAATTACCGGCGCCGTGATACACAGTGCTGGCACTCGAGCCGCTGGCTTCCTCCAGCCCACAGCAGTGCCGCACCAACTCTCCCAAAGCCAACCCGACCAGATACCAGTATGATATGTACTCGTACTGGTACAAAATTATTCCTACCGCACTGGTACCGGTACTCGAGTAAAAGTACTGTGTTCGAGTATCATAGAATACCCGTGACAGTCTAGCTGACCCCCGGCTCCAGGCTGTGAACCCCAAGAATCACCCCGAGACCGAGCAGGCCAGCCGCGATTCGGAACTAAAGCAAGATGAGATGCATGGGCACCAGTACTATACCTAGCACAGCAGACGTCCATTTCCTCTCTTCCCTTTCCTCCCCACCCTAGCTCCCTGCTTTTCTTCCCTTCGCACCCCGGAAACGGGGCATGCTGCCACTATTTCCCGACTCGTCAATTGGTCTTTACCCTGATGAGACATTTCGCGGGGAGGATTGTGCTCCACTATGCACCCAAGTAGCGCAGCGCGATGAACGATTTGTCCGATACTTCCTCAAAGCGGCAGAAGCTGTAATTGCAAGTACGAGTATCATACTGGCACCCTCCCTCTTTCCTTGGGCCCGCTATTACTTTACCAACCACCCATGATACATACCCCATGATCCCGCAGTCTATCTACTCGAGCACTCGAGTACCCGGGTGTGGGTGAGAAAAACCGGAAAGCTAGTGGTGGTAAAGCAGGGATTTGGTTTGATCAATGGATAAACTTTGTGCAAAGAGGCCCAGCCCGGTTGCATTTGTGCCTACCGGTACCGGCACTTTTCTCCAAAACATGAATATTGGAGATTCCGAGGAGCCTCTGGGAGTTTCAAGTAATCTCTACAAGCCAAATCTGTGCTGGGACCGGCTTTTAATTATTAGTTCAGGATCGGTGTGATAATGTGTTTAGCATTATATCCACTCCAAGTTTGTGTCCGCAAGAACATGTCATTTTCCATCTACAAGTATACTGGCTGTCTGCTCACCTCCCACGATATTGCTGATCTTTTTTTTCCGATTTTTTCGTCGCTACCAGTATAACACTCGAGTATTATCCATCCGGTCAGTGCCGGCAGCAGCGCTCGAGGAGACATCGCATCGCATCTATCATATCAAACAGCGGTCACATCTATCCCCCGAAGCCGCCTGCCCTCCCCAAGCAATACGGTAGCCTGGGAGGAAAGAGGGCGTGGTATCCCAGAGAGCGCACCGGAGCGCACGCAATATATTCACATGTGGGACTCCAAAAAAATAAAAAATCGTGCTACCCTTTGTTTCATCCATAAGTCTCCCCCTTTCCCTCCTCGATTAACCTACGCATGGCAGTGTAGACCGCAAAATCTCGCATAATCCACTATCAGATTATCAGCGGGGATTGCAGCATCGACCCACGATAGGTTTAGTTTGACAGGTTACCAGAATAGATCCAACACACTCAGCAGACTCAAGCTTGATTGTGTGGGGAAAATACCAATCTTTCTTGGGGGGTTTTGTCACCCAGTATGGAGATTAGAGATCTGATGGAGGTAGTGGATTGTACGAAATTTTACGGTACCCGCAGGGTTTGAATCAAATAAACACAGAGGGTGAGAGAGCCAATGCCTGCGCCGACAAACACTTTCCATCCGCTCAAAATCTAAACCGAGTGGTTATAGTACCGCAATTGCCCCAAAAAAGAATATGATACGTACTCGAGTACTTGTCGTACCGTGCTCACATCAACTAATCCGTCCGGCTCGCCTGGAAACCTCAGCCCAAGATATGTATGGCCGTATTATGCTGCACTCCACTGGATGATACCGACTCTTGGAGTGCCGGCTTTGGCAAAGGTACACCAATGGTACGCCATGTGCTCGAGCTCCTTACAAGTAGCAGCACCTGTCATCCAAAATAGAAGGCCCGCCATAGGCCAGCAAAAACATAACTTAAAATATGGTGCAGTGCAAGTGCCGAAGGGAGGGTGCCCGGAGCTGGTCGGGAGTAAAAGCAGCGAGGACGGGTGGGGGGTGGAGGGGAGGAAGCTGCTTCGTTATCACTCTTTGGGTTAAATGAGATCACTGGGATCGGCGGGTTGGTATCATAGCTGGGAAAGAATGCCTCATGCAAAAGTCAACCCAGGAATCAGCCACTTCTTGGAAGCCACGGGTGGCGGTGATGCCTGACTGCTTGCACATCGTGAGAGGTTCATGGGGAGTCACTCAAGAGTGGCCCGAGTGGAAGAGACAGTGATGTGGGGCAGGGGGGGCATCAGAGATAGGTTTCCGAATTCGCTGACAAGCTATTCGGGGGCGTGTTTGTCCTTGGATTGTGCCACTTGGTATTCCTATTTTGGAGAGGTCGGTTGAGCAATACGTGACTCTCTGGGGGTTCGCTGCTTGTCCATTGAACTGGCGGGGCACGCAGATTCCACACCTTCCTGATCAGGGTTTGGCCTGGCGACTTTGTTTCGAAGGAACCCTGAAATATCTGGCGTTCTGTTGTGGAAAAGTCACTTAGCCACAGGGTAGAGTTACTTTATATGGAAGATGATGAATCTGCATCCCTTATCTATTGAGGGAGAGGTATGATATCATACCTGTGGAGTGTTCGATCACTATGACGCCTTTTCTCACTAGGTATCTGCATCCATTGATTCGCAAAGGGCATGAAGCCGCAGGGAGGAGGAGGAGAAAGTGTGTGAATAAAATAAATGTCCCAAGAAGCGTTTTCAATATTTCTTTTCTACTAATACAAGGGCTCTTTTTTTTTTTTGTTAAATCTGCGGATTGATTTAAGTACGAGTACAATATCAGCGCTCATCCATATACAACGTAAGTTATAACAATATTCTGAGGCGAACTGCGCATCCTTCCTTGAAATAAGACAAGCAGGCAGGAAAAGAAAGTATCACCACTTGTAGTAGAGGTGAACAACAAAAGGAAGCACAATAATAGACAGCACCTCCAGTGTCCTCAACTCATCCCCTTAGAGTGTGAGAGGGCCCATCTCTATTCTTGTTTTAAAGGTCCGAGAAATCTTTACAATAGCAGCGAAGGGGTAGCGTGAGCATTCTGACCTTTAAAGGGAATTCATCTACCCAACTTTCCAGATAGGCTAAGGCAGTGCAATAATGGCTAAACATTGCAAGGTGTTTCAGGCAGTCTTGAGCAATTGACAGGTGTGAGGAAGGAACCACAGACATTATCGCTCTTCACCCTCCATAGCTGTGAAGGCGATACTGCCACTAAAGAGGATGGGGTTTTGTACCCGCAACTTTCAACTGTAGGGACTGATAGCCTTAGGTATTGAATTCTAGGGGCGGCGTAAGGTAAATTGATGGGAAGGAGCCTGTGCCAAGGCGGAACGAATCCTCCTCCTCTCCCCATATTTCTTGACTACTACTAAAGAAAAAATTCTCTGGGAGGACGCAATCGCTCCCACGACGCCTCAGAGAGTCCACGAGGCGATACATATCTGACCACGTCACCAGGAGTAGACCTTATCTACTAAAGTAATATCAATTTGATAATACCGGCATCCCTCCTTTCCCTCTAGAGGCCGGAGCAGTAATACCCCCAATTCCTGCCCGCCATTGACAAATTTACCGTAACCGCCCCCGCAGCGAGTGTGTTACTGCTCTCCCGACACTTCTGAGCGAAATAGAACCTACTCATTGACGTTTCTCCCCCCCCCCCCATCCTCCAGGTTCCCAATTGAGCGTCTACACCCCCAAAGTCGAACCCCCCACGCCCCTTGCGATCCGTCGGGCCTTCAAAGCCCCTACGCTTCCGCCGAACAAAAGACTGAGTGACATCCCATGACTTTCAAGAAAAAAAATACCGCGATGGGGGAACGCCTCTCGGAACAAGAGGTAAAAACAAAACACCAGAATGACATGACAACATCCAACACTACGAAGGGGATATGAATAACTCCAGCTAAGGAGAGGACACCACTCTGAAGAAAGAGAGACAAGACCAATACCAGAGCGAAGGAAGACGAAATAGCTGGTCAGAGGCCGAGAGCTATCGAAAAAGTAGCTTAGAGGGTAGGAAACGGAAAACACCAAACCAGGTATAATAATCCAGAGCACAAAACTACAGTAACCCCCCCCCCTCCCCCCCGGACGAAAGATCATCTAGAAGCGCGTCGAGAGTATGATAACTATCAAGATATAATACCAACCAGCCATCTCCCCCGCCACAAAATAACTCGCGTCGCCACCAGCAAACACCGCCCGAATCTCCAAAATGCTGCCATGCCAGAATGGACTCAGCTCTTGTGTGATGATCTCAGCTTTGGCCTTCTGCGGATGCGGATGCGGTGGTGATGGTGGTGGTGGTTATGGGGAGTTCACATGGGACTGAGAGCTTACTTGCTAATTCGTAAAAAGTTATTACGATACATCCAGATGCTTCTGCGCCGTGGTAGGTGTTATATCGATCGATGGGGAGATTCCCCGACACTATAGGGACTAGTAAGTAACGATTCTCTCGTTAATTGAGCTATAATCTTGTCGTATCGTACCTATGACACGAGAGAAATTCCGATATCATAGACAGTGGCGGGTGTTAGTGCGGGTGGTCTTCGCCATAATTACTAGTACAAGCGTATTGGGGGATGCGTATGACATATTTACCGCCGAGTGAAAAGGGTTCTGCCCGCCCGTTGTTACTAGGGGGGCCATAATTAATTGAATCCCTCCAAACAAGCGCGGTTCTCAAACTACGGCTTACAATCATAATTTATCACCCGATGACCTTGGTTAGAGCTTAATTCAACCCCACATCACGTGCCACGCTAGCATTGGGGGCGCTAGGGAAAGAGCGAGGAAAAATAATAATAATATTATCATAATATTATTTCTATCGATAAGATCAACCCCCAGGGTTCGACCACAACGTTACCGGTATCTATCTATGATATCATAACACTATCGTATCTCACTCCCCCCTTCCAGCGGATCAAGCCCCCCTTCTAGGTATATAAGACAAAACTACGATGCCATCCCCAAACATCTGGATAGCGGCCAGCGACAACGACATCCAGTCCGTAGCACACTTCCTCTCGCAGGACCCAACGTCCGTAAACTCCAAAGACGAAAACGGCTGTTCGTCTTCCCCCCCGCCTCACCTCCCGCCCCGAATCCTTTTTCTTGCTAACTTATCAAGACACACCACTCCACGCCGCCGTCTCCTACAACCACATCCCCCTCCTCCGCTCGCTAGTCCGTACCCACGGCGGGGAGGTGAACGTGCAAGATACCGAGGGCGATACACCGCTGTTCGTAGCTGAAACCGTCGAAGTTGCCCGGGTGCTGGTGGAGGAATTGGGGGCCCAGGTTGGGCATAGGAATGGGCTGGGGTTGACTGTGCTCCTCCCGCCGCGTCCCAACTTCGCTGGCTAATGTGGGGAGGGGTGTTAGGCAGCGGATACAATTGAAGAAGACGGACAGTTCCCGTTGGTTGCTGCGTACTTGCGTGGGTTAGAAGCCGCCGCCGCCATCACCGCCGGTGGGGGAATGGAAGGTGTGAGGGGAGGAGCAACGACATATCCGAAGCCGCCATTAGGGATCTCGGTTGACCTTAGTGCTGTCGAGGATGTATCTGAGACCCTACCGCCCGTGGACGACGCGCTCAGGCGGAAGATAGAGCAGCTGGCGGCACGGGAGGACTTTGATAGTGAGGAGACGCAGAAGGAGTTGAGGAGCCTTGTCACTCAGGCTCTGCATGATCATGTTCTGGAGGCTGGGGGGGATGAAAGGAGTGTTCGGCTGCGGCAGGAGGGGAGCACTTAGTGGGGGGAAGGGGTTAATTTATGGCTCAAAATAGATGGTGTTTGGGTTCAACGTGTTTTTCTTGCACAGCATCACACTCGTAGACCTCACTATTGTGCACGGCGTTGCTAAGGCCGCACTGATACAGAAGTCATGAAAATTTTGCTCTATGCAACCAGCTAGGGGAGGGGAAACGAAACACCTTAGGTGGATACCAAATAAAGAGAAAAAAAAAGGGGGGGTTATTGAACTAGGCAAGAAAATTGTATCTCTAGTCTGGGTTTATCATCGCCCCGCCGAACCCGCTCACAAATCAGAAAAAAACTATGAAATCTACGGGACACATGTATCAAGCCAGGTGCTCCCCCGAGTCTATGATCAAGCCTTCATCTTCTTGTAGAAATCGATCACCGAAGTAAAGACGACGAGAAGAATACCTGTTGCGAAAGAGGAGCAATTTAGCAGGGGCTTGCCATGATCATAGGCAATAAGTGGAATAGACGACGTACCTCCTCCTGGACCTAAACGGAGAACCTTGGGCAAGAACCCCTTATAAAGCGCAGCAAATCCTTCCTCTTTGGCAACCAAAGCTATCGACGGAAGAGTCCAGTTGTACTTGGGGACGACGCCCTTAACTTTGACAGTGTTTTGGATGCGAGATTTGACTACGTCAGCACTGTTATTCCCCAAGGTTAGTATCTTTCCAAATAGACAGCCTAAGCATAGGAATTTGGGGAGGTAAATGGTACGGGGTGTTTAGGATGGTTCCGCAGGTCCCACCAATAGATCCGGCAATGAGATCATTAGTCATCTGCCCCTGTTTGGTTTCTGACTTGGGAAGAAGTTTCTTTACTTGGAAGATAACTCCAAAGTATCCTGCGTTCCACAAGACGTGCCTCCACATAGTGCTCTCTAGTCCGGTGTATAGACCCAGTAGTCCATCCGATGCGACCACCTTCTTCACCACATCAATAGGTCCATTATATGAGGATTTCTTATCCTGGAGGCGGATCTTGACTAGCTCAAAGGGAACAACGACGAAGGTTTCTGTAGCACCGGCAGAGGCACCAGTGAGGACAGATATAGACTGGTTCATCTCCGCTACCCCAAACATTTTGCGGTAGATTTTGCCCCACTCGTCGTTCGCAGCAAACTTGGTCGCTCTAGGACTCAGATTAGGAACGGCTACCAAAAAGAGAGCTGTAAAAAATATATAAGGGGACCGCACCTCTTGGGAGCTTCCATAAGGATGGGAGCGGCAATTCCACGGTATAATCTCGAGAATCTTGAGCAGCGATCAGCAAAATCGCGTAGCTTTTGGTTGAGTTACTTGGATCGAACCCTTCGTTCTTGATGATTTTGCGAAAACAGTCAACCATGCCGTTATACTTATCAGCACCCTTGGCAGTATTATCTTGAAGTTGACTTGACACAGGGAATTTAGATTGGTGCGGTGCTCTCGTGAGCTGAACAGAGCAAGAAGTTCTTACACACGAGTCTTAACTACATCAAGAGGATACCTATCAGACTGCCGTTAGCCAAGTTAATTCCAAGGGGAAGAGAGTGCACTATAGGTTCAATTGAGGGTAGGGAATTACATAGTAAGGATCTGGATAGTGCATTGGGGAAAAACCCGACGTTAGCATATTGATCGTTCCCACTACGGAGGTAGGTAGGACTGCTGACTTCACTGATTCCTGCGATAGCTCCTGGTGGTCCAAATGATTATAAGCTACCGTATAAATGGGTACCGTAGGAGGTCAAAATGAATGAGTACCAACCTGCCGCAAAGGACACAGAGAATGGAATGGGCTCTTGTTCTTTAGACATTGTTGACGGGAGCGGAAGATTTGTCGGGGATTCGTCGACGACGTAGAGCACAATGACCCTACGCTGTAGCGATAAAATAAGGAAGAGGGAAGGGGTGAGGGGTGAGGGAGAGTAGGGGAGAGAAGGTGGGAGTGTTGCGCCGTGGATTCTATCATAATATTATGATACTAATTACAAAGTGTAATCTTAGGTGGGGGAGCCGAGGGCAAAGTGGGCCAGAAGGCGGCTCAAGCCCACACCCTTGCACCTGTTGTGCTCGAATGCATGGTCCAGCACTCGAAGCGTCGAAGCCTTTTCAAAAAGAGCCACCATTGCATGCCATCCAAATCCAAGCAAAAGGGCCGAGTTTTGGTGATATGCAGCAGCGGTCCTTTTCTAAAAACGCTCCGATATTGCGAGCAGAGACGTCGAGGAGAAAGTGCGTGCCCATACGATATTCTAGCATAATAAGTAATGGAGGAAGTCTCGAGCAGCTATTTGCAATGATAAGCTGATACATAGCTCGCTTATAAATCACTACTGTTGTACTCGAGCACAGAAGGGTGGTCCATCTAACTTGAAGAGAGTTTTCCACTAAATATTTCAAAATCTGATGCGAACTCATCAACACATCAAGCTCATCGAACCCCGCAGGAGATGCTTCGCCCAGAAGCACAGCGGTTTCAATCTCCCAGGGAATAGATTGAGTATCCTGTCGTGACATGCCCATACTAGCACATTGTGTTGAGCGTGTTCATTGGGTGGTGCGTAACAGTAAAATTCGTAACAAGGCTCGGCTGGATGTGGGATGAATTGGGTTCAGTAATTCGTTGAGAACTCAGAAATTTTGTCGTGTTAAGTCAGTTGTAGCTTGAAAAGGTCAACCTCTCTAACCAACAACGGCTATTTGAAAGTTGCTTTTGGTTTGGCGCGCTTAAGAAGGAATTTTGCTATCATATTTCGCACCGCCTAGGGGGTGATAGGTTATTTTCATATCTTTGCTCGCCATTTTTATGCAGAACTTGGATGATCAAGTGCTTAACTCATGTTACACTAATCACTATTTGGGATTGCGGGGCAACCGCGTCGCGTTTGTCTATTGGTGGTGTAGCACCCCTACTAAAATGGCTTTTTGGAACACCGGAAACGCGTTCTCCTTGACACCCTTTAACCTCGCCCTTCCTTGTTTCCCCTCTGAGATTACAGTAAGCGTTTTTCTCTCTCCTTCTCTTGTGGGTTAAGTTACAGATCCACCACACAACCACCACACAACCACCACCTACCGCACACTCGCTATCATCTGCCTAGATTTCCTGCCCCCCTCGCTCGCTTTTGCTATTCTATTTCAACATATCTCTATTCCTTCTAGCTATTTTGTATACTACTAGCCATTAGCTTATATAATCCCTCACCGCCCCCTAATGCCATGTCTCGTCGAACTAAAAGCTTCTTTGAACAGGATCATTCTGCAAGGGTACACCCGCTTGCCATTACTTTCCCGATTTCAAATTCAGTGATTGACTAACAGCTCCTGCGCATTTTGTTAGGCAAGAGCTCCATACTCATATAATAGGAGAGGGAATCCCAACCCGCTACAGCAACAGCAGCGGCCGCAGAACTTAACTGGGAGTGGCCCTTCTACAATTCCTCCTTCCAAAGAAACAAAGGCAAAACTAAATGCGTTTGCTTTCGGTGGGCTGACCCCCCGTCGCAAGGGAAAGTGGTCTGGCCGTGGAAAGGGAGAGGAGGGAGCAGGAGACGGCAAGGATGATGTAGAAGGTTTAGAGACGACCCTAGGTTCGGAGCCGATGTCAGATCCAACCAAAGAGTGCCCACAGACTCCCGCCCCACGACTCGCCCTATCGGATCTTATTGGAATCGGCGAAGAAGGAAGACTCCCACAGCCTGCAGCACAACCAGATGTTTCTCCGGAGGACAGAATCATGTGGCAGTTGTCGCCGAATGGCTCCCAAGTAACGCCGAAAGTCAGGGGGAAGGGGCAAAAAAGGAAGAGAGATATCGAATCCCCTCTAGACGATGCTGCTGCTCAGGACTCGCCGGCACAGAGAAAACCGGGCACTTTCAACTTGCAAGGCCTGGACACGGACCTGAGAACACCATCAGCGGATCCTGCGATGCAGCTATGGAGCAAATACTCTACAAACATCAATTCTGGTTCTGCGGCTGCGCGCCCCGTCAATCCAGCCGCTCGTCTTTTCAATGGCGGGGGGGCGTCTCAAAATGGGGCCCCAGATTTATCGCCCCTCGGCTTGAGACGTGCATACAGCTGTGGCCCAGATTGGCCCGGCCATCCTCGCTTGAAGAAACGAAAGACAAACCCCGAGTTGGGCTCCGAAGCAAGCATCGCGGAAGAGCCCACAGATGATCCCAAATGTCTCACCACCGGAGCCAATGGTCCCGGGCCGTCGAGATTATCAAGAGTTAGTCGTCTAGTTGACAAAGTTAAGGAGACCTTAGGAAAACCCTCAATCCTGCCAAATTTACCATCCTCATCCTCCCCGTTACCGGAGAGACATCCCAACTTTGAGCTGACGTCGTCTCCACTCGGTGGTGGAAAGCTGAGGGCGCGGGGAAGTCCTTCCCTCGGGAGGGGTACAGCACTCGCCAAAGAAACCGCGCCTATCGGGAGTTCTGACTCGGAGGACTTTGGTGAGTTCGACGAGGCTGATATTGACATGGATATGCTGGAAAAGGCCGAGGAATTAGTAAGAGATTCCCAGTCCCAAACTCAGGCCAAACCTACGGTAGAGGAATCCTGCAATACCCCAGTACCAAACCGCGAGCAGCCAGCGCGGCCGATCCAGGAGATATCTGGGGGGTCATTTGTAGCTGCTGATGGAGAAGATGAATTTGGTGATGGGGATGACGATTTTTTTACGCAAAACCTTGAAGAGATGGTTGCCAAGTTTGACACACCCGCCACCGGACCAACACTGGCCAGAAATCTGGCAGGAAACTCCCAAAGACTGGATCAAGAAAACCTTAATGCCAAAGTTAGGAATCAAGAGGACGAGAATGCCAAATTTCTAGAAGAATTTGGCGAAATTGATTTCGATGAATGGGAGGAAGAGGAACTGAAGATCACTCAAGGGCTTGTGCGTATCACCCGTGACCGAACTCCCACAAGTTCTCTAATAATTTCAAGACAGATATAAATGCGAAGGTCATAAAGAGATATCTAGTTCTGGAAATATCTGAGGGCCAATGGGAGCTCGGGAACCATCTTTCGCAAAATCAGAAGGTGGGACTTTAGTACATATTTTGAAAAGCTGTCATACTGATCCACCCAGGTATTAAGAGTAAAAGATGAAAGGTTGGATCACGAGAGAACAATTCAGCTCCGGGAATCGTGGTATTTTGATACCGATATCTCTAAAGGCGACTATCTGCATTTAATCGGAACTTTTGACCCTTCCGGAACTTGTGTTGTTGATAATGCCCACAACATGATTATTCTCCATCCAGATTTCCTTGTATCAAGTACGGTGGTTGCGGACTCTTTTAGTTGTGTACGGAAGGCAGTTTTCCAAGATCGTGTTAAAGCAACTGGCGATATCAGTAGGCCAATGGTGTACGGAAACATTCTTCATTCGCTTTTTCAGATCGCTTTGGAGGCGAACTGCTTTTCCACTGTATTCCTACGAAAAAGCATAGACTCACTCCTTCTCCAGTATGTGGAGAGTCTATACATGTTAAAAGAGCCACTTGCTATCGCCACCGAGTATTTGTGCTCGAAAATACACCTTATCCAAGACTGGGCGGGTTTATTCGTTTCGAAAAAACCTAAGGTAGTGTTCTTTCCTTCCTAGAAATGCCCACAACTAACCAATATACCTAAAGGCAAATGCTACCGTCACTGAGCATCGCACAAGATACAATCCAATAGTTGCTATTACCAAACTTCTCGATATCGAAGAGCATGTTTGGTCCCCAATGTTTGGCTTGAAAGGAATGATTGATGCCACTGTTCAAGCTACAATCATTGACCACAAAAGTGAGAAAGTATTGACTATCCCACTTGAACTCAAGACCGGCAAAAGCACGACCGTAATGATGCACCGCGCTCAGACAATGCTCTATACTCTTTTGATGTCGGACCGATATGGTTAGTTGGCTGTAACTATCTATTGGTTAATGAAAATTGACTTGATTTTAGATATCGACGTGCAATGTGGATTATTATACTACCTAGAGAACAAGGAAATGATCCGTGTGCCAGCTATCAGAGATGAGTTACGTGGGATGATCATTGGCCGCAATCGCCTTGCGAGTTACATTCGGAACAGAGAAGTCCTGCCGGATATGCTTAAAAGCAGATATACCTGCGGAAACTGTTATGCCAAGGAAACCTGTTTTATATACCATAAAGTAGGTTCAATCCTTCGAGTGATATCCTCAACGAGGAAAGTTCTAACCAATCATAGCTTCTAGAAGAGGGTACCCCCAAAACTAGTGGCGTTGAGGATCATTTCCACGACATCACCGGCCACCTTGGCAAGTCGCATCAAAATTTCTTCAAGCATTGGGACAACTTACTATCAAAAGAAGAAAAGGATATCTCTCGTTTTAGAAAAGAACTTTGGGGACTTCTTAGTTCTGAGCGAGAGGCACTAGGAAGGTATTGTCATAACTCCCGGTTTGGCGTCTGTACAGAGGCTAATACACAGCACTTGGGTAAAGATGCTTCGGTCAACTTGTTATTATGCCGGGCTCAATCTCCGTTGATTCTTCGGCCTCGAAGATCAATAGATATACCTATAGTTTAACGAAGGGTGAGGAGGCGGCAGTCCCAGGTTTCACTTTCTTAGATTCTATGATCAACCCTGGCGAACCCATTGTGATTTCAGACGAAAAAGGCCATTTCGCCCTTGCTTTGGGCTACATAACAGAAATTTGCCACAATCGGGTCACGGTACAAGTAGACCGACGATTACACAACGCCAGAACGCGCAAACCTGGGTTCAATAAGAAGACCAATCAAGTGTTTGCGGGCATCATGGAGGTTTCCAAAGATGGCAAAGAGCAAGATTCCTCTCAGTCTACCAATCCAGATGAGGGAATCCGCTATAGATTGGACAAGGACGAATTTAGCAATGGGATGGCTTCTGTTAGGAACAACCTTGTTCAAATTATGTCACCCAAGTCAAACGAGAAGTATCGAAAGCTCCTCGTAGACTTAGAGCCACCGGTCTTCAAAATTTCTCCTACAGCTTATTCAGTAGACAGTAGCAGTCAGACTAACCTGAATGGAGACCAACGTAAGGCAATTGAAAAAGTCATGAGTGGTATGTCGCCCCCCTTTCGAGATTCCTGACAGTGCCACTAAACAACTGATATAGCCCAAGATTATGCTCTTGTACTTGGTATGCCTGGAACAGGCAAGACTACTACCATCGCCCATATCATCCGAGCACTCGTGGGACAAGGGAAAAGTGTTCTATTAACATCTTACACACATACTGCCGTCGATAATATCCTTTTGAAAATTAAGAACGACAATATTAATACCCTGCGCCTCGGCTCAGGGACCAAGGTGATCCACATTTTTCAAGATATATTTGACCTTTTAGTACTAATTATAAACTAGATTCATCCCGAGGTCAAAGGTTTCGCACAATTAGCGGAAGGCCAGAGGACATCCTTTGAGGAATTGAGAGAAGCCTTCCACACGCCTAAGATTGTTGCTACAACATGTCTCGGAATAAACCAGTGAGTCCACCATTTGAATGCAATAAACGAATTAGTGCTGATCGAAACACAGCCCTATCTTTTCCGAACGCAAATTCGACTACTGTATCGTTGATGAGGCCTCTCAAATCACGCTACCTGTATGTCTTGGCCCGATCCGAATGGCCAATACATTTATATTGGTTGGTGATCATTATCAGTTGCCTCCTCTTGTACGAAGTCCCGAGGCACGTGAAGGAGGGTTGGACATTAGTTTATTCAAACTATTATCAGACACCCACCCTCAGAGTGTAGTAAACTTGGAGCATCAATATCGAATGTGTGAAGAAGTCATGACATTGTCGAATGACCTTATCTACAAAGGGAAACTCAAGTGTGGCAACGAGCAAGTTGCAAAGAGGACACTGCGGATACCTCACATTGGTGGTCTGGTGAGGCTCCATTCTTCTGCGCAGGATACACGGTGTGGAAGCGGGCCCTGCTGGATTCGAGATCTCTTTGTAGATGGGTACGTTCATCTTTTCGAACCATTTTCCCCAGCGGAAAAGAAGCCATATTAACTCTAGAGAATTTCAGAGTGAAAGCTTGTTTTGTCAACACAGACAATGTTCCAGCCAAGGAAGTCCGAAAGGGCGATCGAATTAATAACCCGATTGAGGCTGATATTGCATTTCAAGTAAGTGTCTCCAATCCCTCCTATGCCTAGGCATTCCTAACATTAAACCCTGCAGCTCGTAGAGGGATTCTTGAGTTGTGGTGTTGATCCATCCTCCATTGGAGTTATTTCAGTCTATCGCTCCCAGATTAAGCTTTTACAGAACCTCCTTCGTAATAGGCCTTCTGTTGAGATGCACACGGCAGACAAATTCCAAGGCCGTGATAAGGAAATAATCGTCATTTCCCTCGTCCGTTCAAATGACGACCAAAACGTCGGCGAACTCCTCCGGGATTGGCGAAGAATCAACGTTGCATTTACCCGAGCAAGGAGCAAACTACTTATCCTTGGCTCCAAGTCAACACTTCAATCCAACGAACTCCTAGCAGACTTTGTCAGACTAATGGAGAAAAACAAATGGTTATACGACCTACCGCCTGACGCCCAATTCACTCACTCTATACCGCAAACTCAGCTCTCGTCAAGCGTCGACTCCAAGAAGGTGGGAACAGCTAAAGGTCCAGAGAATCGTATAAACGGGAAGAAGTCATTGAGCTCAAGGAATGACTTTTTGGGCAGCAGGCCGGTTTTGAAGGATATTGTAAATGGTGCAATGTAAGCAGTGTTTGATTATTCCTGTTTGAGTCCAACCGGATTATGGGCTTGTTCATAAGTCGTGGCTGTACATGTCTCGTTCGCACTGGGTAGAGTTTGGTGTTTTATGCTTAGATTAGTCGATGGTATTTACATTCTTGACACGAACGTGCAATAAAGTTCGCGGTATTACAATTGGGGTCGTTTAGTAACTAGACAGAGGCCAAAACACGCCAAAATTACTGGCGTCTGAGCTGTCATAACTCAACAGTCATTGATGGAAACAGCATGGAAGAAATTCAAAAAGTAATTTGCTATAATAGCACCCACACAAAAAAGTGTGGGACCCCTTCCTTCAATTCTCCTAGAGTAGTGAATGGTGGAATGTCCTCTCCCTCGGGGCACCTGCCAAGACGAGGGTTTTTGCATTGGGGAGATATATCGCAACAAACACCCAGTTCATGTGCCCTCGGCTCCCACAAACCCCAGATAAAAAACTGAAATAAATATGTATTATACTTCAGACATGCTAAAACTTTTCAAAAAAATTCCCAAGGTGGGTTTTGAGATGTCTGGCAATATGATAGCTCAAAAACCTGCAATTTTTGTGTTTTTTGGTCTCTATATAGTTGCCAAACGACGGATTAGGCCAGTGACAGCCAGTCCGGGTGATGAGCTATGCAAAAATGTATAAAACGAGGATGACTCATTGCAGCTTTTAATTTCATCAGGTGATCACGTTTTAGCGGGTTATTTAATCATAAGGAAAGTCGATTGGTCGCGACGCGTTGGCTTCGCCACCCGGACCCCTCAACGCCAATTTTCCCCTTTCCTCGCGTCTCCCTCTTTCACCTCTTGAGGACACATCGTATCACCGTTTTCTCTTCCTGTCATCACCACTACCTCCTACGACCACAAAACTATACCTTACTAGAAGAATATCAGCTATGAGCGCCGAGGAAGTCGCACAGGAAGGCGGAAGCCAGTTTGACGATCAGTCCACCCAGATAGGTGGGCCGGGAGCCCCTACTCCCCTCTCCGCTCTTGAGGTTCGCTACCATCTCTGTCTATTACGGGTGATTTAACGGGATAGGAAGGGTAGCTGATGGATGAGTGTATATAGGGTAATGGAATCAGTGCGCGGGATATCAAAGCCGTTGTAGAGGCCGGATACAACACTGTTGAGGCTGTAGCGTACACGCCAAAGAGAGCTCTGCTTGTTATCAAGGGTATATCCGAGGCCAAGGCGGATAAACTTATTGCCGAAGGTAGACATTGATCGTTTATTCCTATAGAGGAGCCATGATCTAACAAACTGTGCTCAGCTTCAAGATTAGTTCCCATGGGATTCACCACCGCCACGGAAATGCACCAACGCCGCAGCGAGTTAATTTCCATAACAACAGGCTCAAAAACCCTCGACACCCTTCTAGCAGGCGGCATCGAAACAGGCTCCATCACAGAGGTATTTGGCGAGTTCAGGACCGGAAAGAGCCAACTTTGCCACACTCTCGCCGTTACATGTCAACTACCTTTCGACATGGGAGGCGGTGAGGGTAAATGTTTATACATTGATACCGAAGGCACCTTCCGTCCTGTCCGCCTACTAGCTGTTGCTAATAGATACGGATTGAACGGAGAGGAGGTTCTTGATAACGTTGCTTATGCACGTGCATATAATTCGGACCATCAGCTGCAGTTGCTGAACCAGGCCGCCTCGATGATGACCGAGACAAGATTCTCGCTCTTGATAGTGGATAGTGCGACTTCATTGTACAGGACTGATTTTGCGGGGCGTGGGGAGCTTTCTGCTAGGCAGACGCATTTGGCCAAGTTCATGAGGACGCTGCAGAGACTTGCTGATGAGGTTCGCCCCGCCTGGTATATCAAAGAGCCACTCCGGAATGCTAACAAGGATTGCATAGTTCGGTATTGCGGTAGTTATTACCAACCAAGTTGTTGCACAGGTAGATGGTGCGGCGATGTTCAATCCCGATCCCAAGAAGCCCATTGGCGGAAACATTATCGCACATGCTTCCACTACCCGGTATGTATTCTCCTTTGCGTATTATGTCACGACTTACTAACACCCAGCTAGCCTGTTCTTCAAAAAAGGCAAAGGCGAGACTCGTATATGCAAAATCTACGACTCCCCATGTCTGCCAGAGTCAGAGTGCATGTTTGCTATTAATGGTATGCTATCCCCATGTCTTTCCCTCCTTCCACCCGTTAGGTGCTTGATACTAACGATTATAATCCAGAGGACGGAATCGGCGACCCAAATCCTAAAGACTTAGAAAACTAGAGCACCCAATATTATCCTTTTCTTCTCCTACTTTTACCTCAAATTATCCTCGTTGTCTAGGGTTTCCCTCGCATTTGAATTACGAATAATGTCACTAAGGGGGGCGTTTGCTAGCTTAAAGGGCGGCGCTGGGGGGCTCTGATGGGATGCCTTTTCTTTTGCTCTTTTTATTCCTTTGGTCTTTAGCTGGAGAGATGGATAGATGACCGCGGTGGATGCGTGGGGGCTGGGGTATATATAATGAAATGGCATCTCATGAGTCTTTGAAGTGGCACTGGCGGACGTGAGTTGATTTGCGGAAGTGGAGCGTGCACGTAGCACACAATATGCTATCGTAGGTCGAACTATCGGTACTTTTTCCTCTGCATACCGACCTGGACTAGAGCACCGTAGTGTGCCTGTCATCCCTAGGCCGATCCCTTCCTGTCGTGCCGGGGCCCTTGCGACCCCATTCCCCAGTTTCCTTATTCCATAGAACTTACACCTGACCACCCCACCCCGCGAGGACCGCCGAATGTCAACGACTACGCTCACGGACGAAAGAAACTAGCGGTACTTTGAGCGTGACTGAGGGTTGGTGTACAAACTGCTTCCCCAGAGGGCGCAGAGCAAGAGCTGGCGCATGTATCTTATCCGATGCACACAGCAAGTGAGACCTCACATGACACTCGGACTGTACTGTCAAAATGCCGAAGGAAGTTGGCCTGCAATGAGGATTTCTTTTTGTTAGTGCCTGGTGGTCATAGTGTCACTCGCAGCCACACTGCCGCACACAAACGTCCAAGAATATCGAGCGTCGATTCATACATCTCCAGTAGTAGATGATCAAATCTCTATTCTTCACTCCACTGGGCAGTCATGGCATAGGTATTATTACCACACTTAAGCCAGACAGGAGGACACTGTTTCCGCCAGAGATGATATTTGGATCAATCCAGAAGCCAGGGCTAGCGCTTCTGTCTGGAACACAAGAACTAGATTAATGGCCAGACTAAAGGGTAGGTAAAATTAGAAACTTCGTTCGCTCGTCCTCCTTTAAACTAACTAAACAAAACGTAAGAATATATAGAGTATGATATAAGGAAACCATCTTAACCATTCCATCGTTTCCCACACTCATCCATTTCACTCCATGCACAACACCATTCACCTGGATACCTTCATAATAACGATAAAGGAAAGACAATACCACAAATCATCTCCGTCGACCCTTTCATCACCTTTCAACTTCAGAACAAATGAAATCACTAAGGACATTCTGTGATCTTTCATCGTACCCTTCCTTCACATTCACTCGCACATCTTTGTTCGCCCGCTATCCGCTTCCGTCAACTCTAACACTCACTAACCACGCACCAAACACTTCCAGCAGTCTTCACAACGCAGTAGTCATGGACCTACCTTGAGTATTCAAATAAAGTACGGAGAATACCGGCCCCTTTTGTACCTTTTTCTAGCCAATTATTAGAACGTGAGACCGGGCTTGCAGCTGATAGGTTGGGGATTGGAATGGGGGATTATTGGTAGCTTGGATCATAGCTCGATTAGTACTATCCTGCCAGCGTGGGGGCTAGTCATCGAATAACACCGCATACTAGCCTACTCTATACACCACCGATACCTACCAGAAATCACAACCGTATGTAAGGTAATCAATACTGGAAACGGGTATCTAGCGCTAAAAAAATGATGGATTTCGAGTGATGGAATCCCTTGCTATAGGAGCTCGTGTGCCAGGTGCGGAAAGTTCCTAATTGATTGAGTTTCCTTATGATACGACAAGCAGACATCGATCAGCTGACCTGCAGAGGTTGGGGGGTTGGATGGATGGTTGGATGGATGGTTGGGCTGAAGACTTAAAGATGTGACTTTAGTAGAGTCCAGGATGGTGTGCTGGAGGGGGACGTCACTGGGAAGAGGCGAGCCGGGTCCAGCATGCTCCCATCCGCAACCCCGGGGATCGGTCGCGTATCTGGGAACCGGACCTCGCCTGAAGATGGGTTTTCTTTTCCTCCTACGTAGTGTACTGCATGTCCACACCCCCCTCTTACATATCCATCGAGATCTAGGCATTTCCTTCGCACTGGGACGGATACTGTCATTTTGGTAGGTTTGTTGTAGGTTATTTTTCTGCACTCTGTCTTATTGCTACGCATCGCAGGCAATGTGCACTTACCTCTGCACCCAATTTTTGACGAGTGATTTTGTATGATGGCGGGCGAGTGGAAAGGATGAGCAGATTGTGCGAAAAGGTGTATGATGAACCCTCACTTCCGGGAGAAATAGCTAACGCATTGCATGTATTGCGCAGGTCTACTGGTGACGCCGGACTTGAAGATTAGAAAAAGTGACTTGAACGGGATCATCGTGAGCTATGGATAGTGCAGTAACTTTACAGTACTCTTCTGTTATACATTTATCATCGCTGTAAGCTAAACAAAAACCTTTAGCGACATGACACTGTACATGAGTAATCAGTGACCTGCCTCCAAATCCTGTCCTGAGCAGCATTTCCTTGAAATTCTTGTTGTGATATATCTCAACCAGAGGCGGGGTAGGGAATAGACATGACAAGCCACAGATATTGACCAACGACGATCCCCCGCCCTCAAAGAGATACTCATCTGAACAACTAGGGTCACTTCAACCCACTTACCCCAGCCAAAGAATGCTCCCTCCCTCCTCAAGCTGTGAGCGAGTTCCCATCACTCCTTACCATACCCGGGTCCATTTTATCCATTTTTCTATTCCAATCCATCTCCTTCGACCCTGCCAGAATATAGGAGCCAGAGCGAGATAATGCTTGACGCGGGGGCCATAGGCTAATGGCGTGACATCATAGTCCCAGCGAACTTGGTCGCCCAGGTTCCCTAGTCCAATCCACCTCACCGGGGGAGTCAATTCCCGGAGGGAATTAAACAACCGCATGCCGTCGGAGGCTTTGTATACGTGCACAAAAAGTCAGGCATTGGACCCTTGACCACCCGCGCCCCCCTCCTGCTCCCTCTACGGACGTGTGGAGGGGCTGAGAGAAGGCGTATGATAGCCTAGGCGGCATGTAGTAAACCCTTTCAGTGCTGAGCCTTAAAGTTAGTGGGGTTTGTGTGTGCTGATGGCAGTGGAGTAGATAGGGCGGGGTGGGGTGGTGGTGGTGGTGGTAAAGGGTAGATGGAATTCACGGCCTTCTGTCCTGTTCACCGGTTTACTCATTTCATTTAAACACTGAATAGCAGCAGCAGCTGTACATGTACATTCCGTTACGATACATTATGCACACTTCCCAAAACGCGGAAATGAGCCATCCTCTGTCTGGAGGGAATGGGCAGGAACTCCGGCGAGACGCGAGCATCCCGTTATTTATCGCCTTGTCGACGCAATTCTTCTGCTTTTGACAAGGTTGGGTGGGCCATGTATGTATAAATAGGATGTTATTATATGGCTTGTCAGACTACGGTACGTTTGGCGCACGACCGAATGAAAGAGGGAAAAAACTCCCCTTCCTTTACTTCCTTCCTTCCTTCCTTCATCCCTTCCTGGAAATGGTTGGTGAACCGAAATAATAATAAATAAAATTTAATAATGATAAACGAAAATGACAATTTTTTTTTTCTTTCCTCCGGGAATTTTGGTGCTCGGTGTAGTTTACGATATTTTTATGATAATTATTATCGTATTATATCATAGGTCTGGGGGGGGGGGGGGGTTTGAAAAAAGGAACAGGAGAAGAAAAAAAACCTTCCTTTTTAGGGACGAATTCGAAAACGCTCTCGTACCTTTTTTCCGCTTCAATCGATTACGATAAGGGGGGAAATTAATAATCAAGATTAAGGATCAAAAATCGCCAAAATCACCTCACTAAACCTCCGACATTTTCTTCTGCCAAAAGATTTGGAAGAAAGAAAGAAAAAGGAAAAAAACCGGGAAAAACGCCACTTCCGTGTCTTGCCAAGCGGTTGCCTGAATATTGAAAAGTTATAATAACTATTATACTGCGGTTGTATGATACCGTATCATAATATCCAATACCGGTACCTTAACGGCGCACGGTAAAAATAAAAATAAAAAGGGCTCAGGAACCGACCTACCGTACCGCAGTCTAAGATAGTAACGAGATGGTATGGGATGGGAATAATAATCTTACCATATCGCCCAAGACAAGACAATAAACGTGCCGTGTGCGTTTTTTTTCTTCTTTCTTTTTCTTTTCCCGCGACTCAATCTCATAATCATAATATTATTATAATATCATACCAGGATGTAAAGAGAAATCAGTCAGTTCAAATCGCTTGGGAAACATTTCCCCATACGTCGGAAATGATTTTAGGTTTCAATCTGCGTATCCGCGTACAAGTACCGGTAGTATGATTACCGGTATTAGGATAATATAAATAAATATATAAAAAAACCCTTACATTGTTTTTGTTTTTGTTTTTGTTTTTATTTATTTTTTTAATTTTAATTTTTTAAACAAGGGGCAGGGTAGGGTGGTGATCTACATGGAACCCAAAACAATCTACCTACAGTACAGTTTATTGTTTACCGGTGATCCAGCATCTTGATAAATCACTCGTGTCACAGTGTCACACTGTGCCAATTCCGCGAGCAAGCACTTGCACGTAACGGGTTTGTAGCTTCGGTTGAGGGGGTGCAATTATTGGAAGGGATGTTTAGTTGCTATCGCGCGTGTCTCGGCTCTTTGTACTAGGTTGCTAGCTTGATGGGGAATTATAGTGTGATGGTATTATACTTGGGAGGGAGGGAGGGAGGGATTGGCAACTGGGTGTGGTGCATACCGGGGTAAATGGGAGAAGTCTGATGGTTTCACAGGGGGGTGTTGAACCGAACGCACGAGTACTGTAGCGTGCTGATAGTGTTTGTGCACTTAGGCCGGGGGGAGGGGGGGGGGGGAGTTGGAAGCGAGAGGGCGGAGGAGGTCCGTTCAGGGACGGAGAGGGCCCAACTTGGAGAGTTCCTGGAAAGGGGGGTATTGTAGGGGAATTGTAGAAGCGGGGGGTTGGGAGAGTGCGGTATGATAGATAGCTGCCGGTTATACATACTTTTTGCTTCTAGCCAAGCTTTTGAAGTTTCCGGCTCACGGTGAGTTGTTTCTTCTACGATATTGCTTCGACCCTACGAGAGATGATTGGCGGACGGATGATCTGGAATGGCGTCAACGGTGTGCGCCCGTCACCAGTCAAGACAAATATATAATAGAGGAAAATAGCGGGACGATGAGTAGCTGAAGGACCTAATAGAGACAGTAGTGTGAGTGAAATGCATGACAGGACGGTTGGCTAGTGGTGCATAGCAGCTCCCGAAAATCCTATAATAATATTATGCTGTTTTCATTTCTTTATAGAAATGGTGGCAGAGCGGATCTGCAGGCAGGTATGTACACTATGTGTATCTACGCTTTTGGCCTGTGTACCCTAAATAGAAAGGCAGAAAATTTTTCCGTCGTCACGTGTATCATATGCCCAGGGATCAGATGTGGCATATCCAATCCCCCTCCTATATGTTCATCACGAAGGGAGGTAGAACTGATTCTGCTACCACCTCCCCCATTCTTCTATGGACCACAGTAAAAATAAAAAAAGCTCGAACAGTTGAGCCGTGTAATATGTAGTCGAGAATTCCCTACTTTGGAGAAGTGGGAAGGGGAGGGGGTACACGGCAGGAAGGAAGGAAGGAAGAGAGTAGATCAAGCCTCTCCCGAGACATACTTGTAGAAAAACAAAAGAAAAAGGAAAAAGAAAAGGATCACCAAGCCTTACCAGAGGAGGCAACTCCAACGACACAGCACTCGGTTCGATTGTGATACTTGTGAAGTTTTTACGATAGATAATTTCACTTTGAGATGTTCGCCTCCGCAAGAGGAGGTATGGTATCTTACCCAGCCCGTGGATTTCCTGCTCCTTTCTATTTTGTCCATCCTCTCTCTCTCTCTCTATATTTTCCTCTTTCCTCCCCCCCCTCTAACCCCACCAAACAAGTTCTAGAAACGGTATACTGCACTGCATGAAGGCCAGGATTGGGGCATAACGGTATATATACCCTCGCCGTCCCGGAAAACCTAATTCTTTCAGGGTTTCCAAGCCGGATTCGCCCCCTGCCCTGCCCTGCCCTTCCTTCCCTTTCACGGACATGTTCCTATTTCGCCAGCGAGCGGCTATTGGCAGCATTTTTGGAAAAGGCAGGTTGCAGTGGCAGTGTGTCTCCAGAATTCCGGGTCTTGATGATTTGACTGTCATGTTTATTATCCCACACGAGGTTATGAGGGGGTGGGGGAGGGTAGGTAGGCAGGTAAGTAGGTAGGGGGGGGGGGTTAGAGCAGACATCGCCCAATCTGCCATTTGTCAATGCAAACCCCTGGCAGAATTGGGATGAGCCATGCGGGGGCGGGGTCACCGGGAAAATACTAGGTATGATATGAGTCTCTGGTGATAACCTCAGGCAGTCCATCTCGGTGACGCTATAGATGAGTACTTCACAAATGCCTTTTCCTGTGGGTAGCCTAATGCGCATTTATCCCAGCCGGACTGACTGACATGCTTGGTGCGTCAATCCCTCTGTCTGAACACAAGAACGCCGTACGGGGTGGCTGAAGGCGAGATGTCGTGAACATGTATATACTTTCTTTCCTTCCCCTCGTGAGGCTATGCCTCTTCTTCTTCTTCATGCTGACACCGGTCTCTCAGGCCCCGGAATGTCCTCGGTCACTCGCCATTTTCTGGAATGTAGCTGATAATGTAACACGAACTCTCGTACCAAGGTATTTCAGCTTATCCTCCCGGAGGATAACATGTGTAAATCAACGGATACTAGCTTCTCCGTGGGTACTGCCCCCCCCAAATCAAGTATTTCTAGCCAGAAAATCTCTAATGCTCACACCGTATATCACCGCCACATATCCATTTATCTATCCATATACCCCAATTGGTCAAAAAAAACCCCCCGCCAAACGATGAGTAATACTTCCTAGGGATCGAGTACCCCATTACTTACATCTCCAGCGGCACCTGTATACAAGCTATTCCACTAGTATTATTTAAAATAAATATAGAGGTATAGAAATATAAAAATAAAAATGATTCGAAGGCCACAACCCTCCCCTTCCTCCCCCAGTCCTTCCTCCTTTGACCACTAAGCCGATGGAAATAACTCTAATGTAAGTTGACGGCATAAAAAGCTGAATGCGCAACTACGTATAGTACTATGCACTACCTACCCATAAGCCACCACACCGGGAGACTAGCACTACCCTAGTTAAAGAAGAAAAACCCCCGTGTGATATATTAATACGAGATGTGTTTTTGGCCGTCGGGTGTATGTTAGCCGCCGGTTTGGTAGTGAGGTGGTGCGTTTGCCAGACGTTTGTTGCGGGCTCGGCTGGTGTAAGGCTCATGTGTTTCAATTACTCTACTGTATGTACCAAGAAATGTAAATGGTGAGTATGGCTTTCCAGCTTGGCGCTAGACTACCCCTCTCGAGCACCAAAACAAAATGGACGAGTAAGGTGGTTCTCTGTTTCGTCTTGGGACCTGCTCGCATAAGCAATGGTCGCGAGATCCCATCCGTCACTTATCCAACTAGCGGATCAGAGACAGTCCCTTGTTAAGTTTTGTTCCAAATCGCTCGGTCTCGAATCTCCATCAATTGGGAGGGCTCACAATCGGCCCTGGCGCTCGTGTGGGTAAGCGCAGCACGGCAGTTTGTTTTTTTCTTTTGCAAATCCATGCTCGTGCATAAAGTACGGACACCGTACTGGCCCAACACGAGATCACTTCATACCGCCAAGACAAGAGTGACACATCGTGAACCTACATCGAGAGCCTTCATTTATTTATTCAGGCCGAGAGCGGAAAGAGCGAGGGTGCAAGGAGAAAAATATATGATATAAGCTATGCCAAGCTACGCCAAGCTAGCAGACTAGGCTAGAGCATAACTCCACTACCTTGTAGAGATCCCGTCTGTTTAGACGTAAACGACTCCTAGCTAAGAGGAGTGTGTAGAGGAGAAGAAGAAAAAGGGAAGAGGCTGGAGAAAGTATAACTACAGACAGAAGCTAAGGATACAAAGTCGTGGTGGAGGAGTTTGTAGAAAAAGGGAAAGATTTTTTGAATTTGATCATTAGGTTTGCCCCCAAGCGTAAGAGAAAAGGACGGTTAGGAAAGAGGAAAAAGGGGAAATAAGAAAAGGGGAAATCACGATGAATATCTGTTTACCGGTTTTGCAACCTAATAAGCCTATCCTCTGAATGTTAGGTCCACCTAGAAAAAAACGAGCACAGGCCTTCAGTATGGCTCAATAGACAATTCAAATACTTGATGCGGAAACCCATACCTGTGCTGGAGTAGTCTGTGGCTGTTCCCCTTGTTGTTGAAAGTACTTGGTGTAAGGATTTTCACCTCTACGGATGGCAGCCTCGTCGATTTCAACTCCGGGATGGCCATTCTCCATCATAAGGCGACGGTCAGTCGTGGACTCTTTCCCATCCTCGGCCAGCTTCGATTTATTCACAGATTGAATAGAGAGAGGGCTATGGGGGCGACAACGTTAGCAACGAAAACATATGAGGGCAGATAGGAGGGAAGGAGAAATGAGTAGGTGAGCATACTAGTGTAAAGGGATACAGGGGAGAAATAACGCAAGCTTGCTGGGGAAAGAATTATAACACAACAAATGGGATAAGGTTTACAGGGGATTGCTAGGTCAGAAGAGCGGATCAAACCGACATGGGGGGGAAGGGGAGGAGAGGAATGGTTTGTTCAGTTAGAAGTTAATCCGGTGCCCGATGGGGCAAGCCCATTAGGCTTCGTCGCGCATGAAGTGACAAATTGATGTCACAAAACCTGTCCCGTGAGGTGCTAGGTGAAGGGGGGGGAGGGAGGCAGGGGAGGGGTTCAAGAAGGGAGAAATTATTTGACTTGCCCATTGACCTCACGATCTAATACCATGTGTTCCTTAGCAGCATCCTTACCGCCACGCTCCAACAGATAAACCATGTAGAAGTGCGTCAGATCCTTGATGGTGATTGGCGGGAGATGACTCTTCTTACGGATATCATCAACTACCTGGCGGATTCTATCATGGTTTTGGTGCTCTGCCTCGGCGCTCGTTGGTTGCTCCATCTCAAACTGTAAGTAGTTGATCCAGAAATATCTGCTGTCCAGATACCAATGCTGATTCTTCTGGTAAACTTGGCGTGCTTCGTCAACACTACCTTTGATTTTCCAAAGAAGGCGGGCCCATTCTGCAGTAAGGGCACCCTTTGCGTAGATGTCGCATTTGTCGCTTTCAATCTGGGCTCGATAGATGGCAATTGCAGCGTCAAGTCCGCCTTGCCTGCGCTCAAGGTTCGCCCAAGCTACAATTGTCTCAATGTGTCCGGGCACTACAGGAAATTAGCCATATCCAGGAGGGGAAGAGGACAGCCCTTACGCTGCTCAAGGATGGATTCCAAGACCGCCCTTGCCATGTCAACCCTCCCTTGGGACTCCTCGAAATGCGCGTATTGAATCCGAATACCCGGTCGCCTAGAAGAAGTCAGCGTACAGCGAGCAAGGTGATAGGAGTACAGGCAATACATACGTGATGGGCACGAAAGCCATGCTAGCCCTCTGGTAAATGTTTCGAACTTCTTCCTCTTTCCCATCTTGGGCGGACATCCATCTTGCATAACGATACCAGAATTCATCATAAAATGCAGCGGTAACAAGGCAACGCTCGTAGAGAAATTGGGTTCTCGTGAAATCACCCTCCACCTCTTCGAAGTCGAGATATTTGCGCCAATTCACCAATTGCGGCTCATCCAGTTCATTGACATGGAAGTACGGGCGTTTGATTTCGGACTCGTAGGTCCATCTCTTGGTTGTCTCCGTCTGTGTTCGGGAAAATATTTCCAAGTGGAAATTATCAATCCTGACCCTCATTTCCCTTTCAATTTCCAATTCCCCACGTTCCATCTTAATTTGTTGTTGACCGGCCTGAACAGCGGCAGGGGGTTCTGCCATTACCTCTTGCCTAAACTGGGCCAGGGTATCCGAGGGTAACAACTCCTCAAGAGGACGGGTCTGGGCCAGCTGGCGGAAACGTTCGAAATAACGAGCATACTGATGCATGGGAATATGAATGACACGATCCAGAATGGCAACTATTTTGTCCTCGCATTCCAATCGCTCTTCGAATTCAATGTACTTATCCCAAAAGGGATGGGCAAGAAAGTCCAAACCAACTGAATTTGCGCCACGCTCAAACAACCTGCAAACTAAGGATTAGTAAACAATTTCGCAGCGGGTAGAGTGAAATTTTGTTAAAGACAAGAAATGAGTAAATACGGGAAAATATTAGCTGATCTTTATCCACCAAACCATCGCTTCGAGCTATATTTCGGTGCGCAAAGGCAAAGCAAGGGGCATGAAACGTGATTCTGAGATTATGTGAGATCTCAAATCAAGAGAATATAGCTGGGTTGCAACAGCTCACCAATTGATTCCGACTTTTGTTCGCAACCGGGCTATCGGTAGTGCAAGAATAGGAAGGGGGGAAGAGGAGGCGGTGAAAAGGGGAATAAGGGAAATAGCACATCCTATTGATTCCCCCTGTAGTGGGGGATCGTTTTTAATCAAGGACTTACTCTCGGATAACATCGGGATCATGGCTGGTCTCGACTTTGAAATTGCAATAGTTTGTCCATAGATCGACAGAGTTGGTAATACTGGCGACTCCACGTTCATATACCTACATATAAACCCGTCAAGCATTAGCCCCCCCTATTTGTTGTTCCGCGTGGAAAAGCATAACGTGCAATGCCGGGTGAAAAGGCAAAGAAACAACATACCATCTCGGCTGCCTCAGTACCCGCAATACTAAACTCCAAATCGGCATATTTCTTCCAATACCCAAAGAGCAACGGGAACCTCGCCAAAAAGCGATCGAAAACCCCCCTGGTGGCAGCAATAGCCTGAGGTGAACTATTGCGAGTCAAACCTCCCTCCAGCTGTTCGGTGGTGCGCACAAGCTTTTCCCAGGCTTCAAAGTCATCAGGGTCTTCGACAGCAGCACGGTTTGCCTTCTCGTATTCTGCAAACTCGGGCTTGAGATCGTCGGTGACGTGGCTAGTCTCCATATAATCGGCCATTTTATATGTTGTCGCCTATTTTTGGTTATTCCTTTTCGCAGGGGCGGTAAACGGAGAAGAGGGTGCGCGTGCTTTTTCTTTGACGCGATGTGTGCAGAAGTTTTGGTGAGTGGGAGTTTGCGTAGGGTGGAAGGTGTTGAGATGTGGTGAAAATGATCGTCGAGGTGGGGATAGAGATGAAGTGTCGTGATAGGGCGATGAGAGGGTTGATGCCAGAATGTTGATGCCAAAAAGGAGGCCTCGCGGCGGTCAAGATTCGGGGCCCATTCTAGCTTGCCACGTGACCCTAGTATGATACCCTCTGCACTCGGAGCCACCCCAAGGTTACCCTCCCTAACAACCAAAATGGGGCAATAACTTCGGGCAGCTTTTGGATGTGTGAGCACGACAATTCCGCCTCGAGGGCCGCAATGAGGAAAATAGCGTTTGAGAAAGGTAAATATCGCCATTCCCCCCTTCAGATGGCATAGTGTGCGGGACCCCCCGCCATCACCGATAAATTTCATTAAACATTGACCTTATCCTTTCGTCTCCAGCATACACGAAGTCTATGAGACCTCATTCCAAAACTAATTCAAAGGCGCATATAAAAAAGATACAAGAGATTTAGGCCTTCCGTAGAGGAACAAAAGAGGTATCAATATGTATAAGAAACAGTGATGCATCCATACAATCACCCAAAACATTAAACCCAGCGGTAAACCGGCTTTTCTCAAAGAGCGTAATGTCATCCGTTATAAAACAATCCATGGCCAAAACCTAGAACACCGCCCACCCACCCATCTGCAACGACAGACCCCTAGCAATTCTCATCACTTACCATCCTTTTTAATATCGATCTTTTTGAGCTCGCTCTCAAGGACCGCCTCTTGTGGGACTTCTTTCTTTCCAAATAAACCATTCCTGACCCCGTGAGAAGCCGGGGCTAGCGCGGCATCAGAAGACGAGTGATCGGTGCCAAATCTGGAGAAGATACTCCTTTTCTTGGGCCGTGCATCATCATTAAGCTTAATCTCTTCGAACTTATCCTCCTCGACGGGTTCCACATTCTTAGCAACAATTGGCAATCTCGGAGAGCGGACATCGAGACTCGTGCGCGGGACAAGAGGACGCGAGTCGAAGCTAACACGACCCGGGGATGGATCTGACACAGGAGATCTTGCGGAGATATCCTAAACAAAGATTTACCATCAGCAAAAAGGTAATGCCCTCGATGCAATACCGTGCAGCAGTTGCTGCGGGAAGGAAAATCATGAGTGAGACTACGGGGAAACACAAAACGGCCGCGTTAGGATGGGGAGGGGGAGGTAACCAACAAATGATCTTCTATAACTTTCAAAAGATTCTCTTGATATAACAAACGGCTCCTCGACCTCGGGAGCCTTTGTCTGGGGAGAGTGATCACCTTTCCTCCAGAAGCTCTTCTTGTCTGGGGGCGAGGGCTATAAACAATGGGCAAATCAGTTCTCCGGTATTCTATGCGCCATCACAAGAGCCACCCGACCGCGCACAAAATGTGGGGAAATTGGGAAGGGGATTGTCCGTACGGGCAAATAGACCCCACTATCATTGACAACTATTGTCGCCAACAAAACAAATCAGCCAACAGTTCATCCGACTCCCTTGGCTCGCGCGCGAGAAAGTATTCTCCCTCGCTTCACAACACGTACCTGCTGCAAGCTGCAGGCACAACCGCTACAAAAGAAAACAGAGGCTGGGGCAAAAGGAACAAAGAAGCGAAAAATGAGATACATAATAGATTTGCGCGGTACATGCCGGTGCATAGGGCAGACGGCACTTCCACTGAGGAGGGAGATGACCCACCGCTCAACTTGTAGGTGTTCTTTTCCTCCTGGCTCTCCTTTCCAATGCTGATAGCACTAGTAGACTTTGCTCTCGTGCTATGAGCCCTTCCCACTTCATCGGTGCTCGAGTCGGTTTCGGAAGCGGGAAGTCTCGCAGTGTCCTGGTGGGCGGTAGATTGGTGCTCAGAGAAAGAGTCGAACCGATTGTTGGCCGGAACTGTCGCGTTTCTGCGAAAAGGGTTCCGAATAACTGGCATACTGAGTAGCGGCGCTGAGCGAGGGAAAGATGGTCGTAAGTAATGTAACCGCAAGAGCTGGACTGGCCAGAAGACGTGGTCGTTTTTTCTTTTTTTTCTTTCTTTTTTCTTTTCCTTTCCTCTTCCTCTTAGTCTTCTTCAAACTCTGAATCGCGATTTCGAGAGTATCACTCCAGACTCCAAATTGTAGCCCGTGAGTATGTACCGTATCTAGGTAAAGGCAGAGAGATATCGCTGGTGGATGACGGCCAGGATGAGAATAGCCACGAATTTTACATGGATTGTATGCGGAGGAACGGAAACCGGAGCGCCCGAGTCTCCAGGCCCTTTTCCGTCTCTCTTCTTTTTTCTTTTTTTCCTGTTTCCTCATTCCTTCTTTTTTCCTCACATTGCAACCGCTGTGGCGCCAAGACCTTGCAGATGTTGCAGATGTTGCTCCCATGGACTGCCCCTAGCACAAGTACAAGTACCGTACTCTAGAAAGATGTAACAATACCTGTGGAAGAAAAACTTTAAAGTTTTGAGCCTCACTTCATTTAGTGTTTACAAGTAGCAATACTGTGCAAGTACCCTATGATACTTCCACCCATCATATCATAGCATAGCGAGACCCGGAGGCCCCCAAGAGTAAAGCGCTGGTATTTGTACCTTCACTACCGCACTACCCTGCGCGACCCAAGAAGTCAACACCTGGTTCACGGCGCACGTACCATTATCCCCAGCTACAACATATTCTCCAGCCATTCTCCTTCTTTCTTTCTCCCTTCCTCTCCCCCTCTCCCTCTTCCCAATCCGGTAGTGAGGTCCCAATGTACTGGTTTGGACTGACCATTCAGCGGTCACACAGCCACTCATTTCACAACGGCCGATGAATAGAGGAACGAATTAACAGAAACTTTCAGAAAAAGGAACTACAGCTTACAACTCAGCATCGAATGGTGAATGGTTTACCCGTACTTTTTCATCTCCTGTTGGATCCATCCAGAGATTAATTACATACAGCCTCAATTGAACGCCACCACCAGGCACCGAGCAGCGACATGTGCTAAATGTTGCGCATCGTGCTGGGATTCGTGAGGTGCTCGGTCGAAAACAACACACGCGTGTCTGCAACACAGCCATTGAGGTGTCTCTATTTTCTACTAACCTGTTCCTGGACATGTCAGACACGGCTGGAGACTGGTCAAAAAAGCACATCATCGCCATATTTGCACTCCAACATCGCGAACCAGCGCAAACCACAAAGAGTTATGGGGTAGCGCACAGTACTTGTAAGGTACGGTACGGGACCGTGCCTCACTACCGTATTAGAAGGAAAGAAAAAGGAAGAATAAAGGGGGAAAAAAACGAAAGAAAAGGGAAAGAGATGGCAGAGAGGGAAAAGTAAAAGAAACGGAAAAGAATTACACGGTCAGAATAGGCAGGATAGATAAGGTCTCCGTCACGATACCAAGCTGAAACCTTTTTATGTTCTGGCACGAGATATCTCAAACTCGTGAAAGGGTTGAACGCGGTCACCCGTACCGGTATTGTTTCCCAAAGAAACGGTGAAACGAGTCCAGCTCGTGCAATGGTCAGAGTGCGACTAACCGATGAATCGAAGCCGAGGAAGTGAGAGGGAAGAGGGAGAGAACACCCCCTGTGGCTTTGGCAGGGGGGGGAAAGCGAGAGCATTTCGTCATTTGTGTTCAGTCGTCCCCAGCAACGGCCGTGCCTCCAAGGCTGGAACCACTCGGATCAGAGCAACCAAGAGTGTGTGTTTTGGTTTGTTAAAAAAAGGTTTTTGGGTGGGACGGGAGTCAATTGCTTGGGTGCGCGAGTTCCCGACATCCTATTTGCAGAGGTGGAAGAGATGGCCCTTTTCTACTTTACTGTGCTGAGAATCTGAGATCCTGTTGGCCAGAGACGAGTTTGGCCAAGCAAGCCCACGTTCTGAAAGCGGTTCCACTGTAGCCTTGTTCGCCACCAGTTGAATCATCCAATTACTGTGCACCAGACTCACTCTTCATGATTCAGTCGGTACCGGTACTGTACTGTATGTACTCGAGTACTCGTACGGATACAGCGTCCCTGTAGCGCTCAAATACGAGCACCGGTGCTCCAAAGTACTCGCGTGGCAGAGTTGAATCGCGCACCCAGACAGAGAAATTGATCGGTAGGCCAACCAGGCAAAAGGATGGTCATGTATCTTTGCCCTCCGGTTGGCTGGAAGATGGCTCAGGTTGCCACAGCGCACCACCTCGACTCGACCGCGAGTACTTGTATCGAAAAGGGAAGGGAATACGGTACGTACGGTCGAAGGGAAAAAAAATTGCGGCCTTTTCTTATTGGTGATTTTTTTAGAATCAAAGAAATAATATTATGCTAAGTTACCCTGTAATTTTCTACCTTTTCTTCCTTCTCTCTCTCTCTCTCATTCCGGCTCACCTGGTCTTGCACTGTCTACTGGTGCTTTGTTGTGCAATAAGGATTGCCCGGGTTCGCCTTGTCTGATGGAAAAACTTATGGTGCAAACCCTTTCCCTTGGTTCTTCAGGCACCAATGGCTACCCTGTTATCCAACTGCGAATCCTCAAGAGGATGCTATGCTGCCATTTGCGGGAGCTGACCTTTCGACCCGAGAGATAAAATTTTGTACTATACTGTCGGGCGGAGGTTCCTTTGGACCACTCCATCCTCATACCACTACCGCCCTAGGAGCCAGTGCTGAATACTGATGATGACATGATTATAAACACGCACACAACGGCCCATGGACAGACCGGACATTACATGCCGGGTGAAGCGGGTCAAAAAATTTCCCCAAGTGGCTTCGACCATGCCATCGGCTCGTGAAGGGGAGAAGGCCGGACTTTTAAAATGCTTATCATCATTGTCATGGAGTAAGAATCCCTTTGTTTGGCGCTCGCTTGCCAGAGGACAAAGCAACCTTGTATGGCGCTGTGCCGGTGCCGGTGCCGGCAGTACCTGATCCCTTTTTGGAAATTGGAAAGGACCCCTTTTATGTTGCACAGGAATCTTTGCTACTCGTACAGCAAAGGTCCTTCCCCGCAACTATATCGTACTTGCTCACCTATAGAAAAGGACAGAAAAGCTCACCTTTTTCACGAAAATTAACCTTCCGGCGACCGGGGGCTTGCCGATCCGCATGGTCAGCGAGAAGTCATACTTGTACTCGAGTAATGGCTCACTAGTGGACCGCTTACTTCTCTTCCCTTGCCACTTGTACTCCTACAGTGCCTTTTGCTCCCTGTCAGATCTTACTCCCCTGATCAGGTATCCATTTGTAGCTTAGCTCGGCTTTTTTAAATCAAGAGCCCCAAATATTCCTCTCGTGCGACTTGGTACTTGCACTGCACGCTGCACAGTTGCACTTCCTGCGTGCATTATTCCTTTCTTTCCTTTTTTTCCCTCCCTTTCTCTCTCCGAAAATCTCCCCCCCCCCCCCCCCACTTATATCTCTCTGCCTTTCCATTCCGGATGATTTCTATCCCCTTGTGGGCAACAGCATGATCCCAGCTGTAGTCCCCCGTTCAAGCCTTGTACTAGTACTTGAGTATAGTACAGTATTATACCTGTACCGATACCAGCGCAGTGAGGATACACGTTCCCTCGGGCTGGGTACCGTACTCATCCCTTCCGGCTTCCCTTTCCCTTGTCCTGCCGTACAAAGTATGCAAAGAAGAATTGTTTTCATGCTGCTCCCCGCAAGTGCTTACTTTCGTTCATCTGAACCCCGGGGACACTCTCCTTTCCCCCCCTCTCCCTTTGTATCCTCCCCGAACCATCTTGCCCTTAAACTTGGCAGTGTTGGGTAACCCCCATTTATTCGGGGCAAATCACGTACAAGCCCCATGTTGTGCTGCTTATGATGCCACAAAATGGTGATGCATACTTCGCAAGTGCCTATTCAAACCAACTGACCCTTACCCATCCAATATAGAGTGAGTAGGCACCCACGACGAGAATGTTCTTTGTTGTCAATTCCCCCGGTAGTTGGTATTAGTGCTAGGGAAGACGAAAGGTACAGTGCAGACACACTACTAGCACAGCAAGGTTTTGATTACTTTTTTTTTCTTTTTCCCTCTTTTTTCTTCTCTTTACAAGTAGTGCTTCGGAGAAGGGGGTAAGACGAGGAAGTATTTGGGTTGAGTATGATGCTCTAATACACGGCATTGATTTCCGAATATTATCACTCGATACCCTTTCTGTCACAGAAGGTATCATACCAAGTTAATACCTGTGACTCTGTGATTTCATCTAGTTGCCCGTACCAGAACCTGGGAAACAGGCAACCCAGCGCGCAATATCAACAGTAGCAGTACATAAACTTCAACGGAGCGCTTCCCATACCCTTCTTCCCCCCCCCCGACTTTCGCCTTTAGGGTAGGATTTACTTCTCTTGACTCAAGATCTCATCGTGCATCACTGTCACGTATTTCGCTCGCTTCCCACTCGCCCGCTTCGTTTGGAGTCTCGCTCTGTCTGCCAACCCTTTCTACGCCTTCGTGGTCGGGGTGAAGGTCATGAATCGCATCAACTTATCCTACCAAGACTTCAGCCCTCAATAAAGTTGTTAGGCAGCGAGTAGTGAGACAATTACCTTCGCTTTCCGGCCCAGATCTCGCAGAGCCGAACACAGCCATAGACGAGGCCGAGAGGCTTTGCAGGGGACAGGAGAGAAGGTGGGAAAAGAGGGAAAAAGATTGGGTCTCGTCGAAGGTGTCACAGAGGGGCGAACTATCCAGCCGTGTTGGGCCTACAGATTAACTTGGCCAAAAATCTAGATCAGAGACACAGCCAGCACGAACAAGGTAACTTCCGCCCTGCAATACCAATCGCTTCGCTTCTGTATTATTAAATCCCACGCTGTCCATCGCTCAAAGTCGTCAACCCTGTGTCTGTCGTTGTCCCTTGCTCAGGCCCGCCCTTCGTTGCTGATTCCTCAATTTCCTCTACTACCGGTACCGGTAGAGGGCTGTCTACTGTACCACCTCACCCGTTTCTTCTCTTTAACCCTCCCCCTCGCTCGTTCTCCACACCCCCCCCCCATCGCTCTTCAACCCCCATCTCTCCCTCTTTCTCTCTTTTTTCTTTTCTTCTTTTAATCTCCACCTCCTACCGAATTGTGGATCAATCGCTTCGTCCACTGCACTCGTTGTTCGACAATTGCACCCCATCACCATCGTTTATCATCTCCCTACAGTCGCTACAGCCGAGATTAATAGACTGTAATTTTACTGTTACAGCGTAATATAGTAAAGTATGTGTGCTTTGCTTCATCCATCCTTCTTTATATGCGGTTGCAATTTAATAGCTATACCTTTTTGTTCTGCACATGTTTCCTGCTGACACTAAATTGTTCTCTAGGATCCCCATATCCTGCAACTTCCCTTCCGCTGTTCGGTAGCTCTGCTCCGTTATAGGTTGTGTTGAGGCTTATCTCAGCGTCTGCGAAAATCCATCGCAGTGAGAGTTGTTTGCCCAATCCCTTTTCTAAATCTTAATTGCGTCGGAAATCTGTCGCTGGGAAGCCTCGAGGACGGGCCGGCTCCTCATTTCCTGGTCCTTTGGTATTCGAGCCGACTTGGGAAGTCATTTATTTTGCTAGCCCATTGCCCGAGGGCAATCAGAAGTTGTCAAGATGGGTTTCTGGGACAGTATGGCGTTGTGGGAGAAGATGTTGCTGGTATGTACACTCGAGGCTGAGGATTAGTGCATTCACAGGCTAACAATACTGGTGCTTTAGCTCTTGGCTGGTGGAATGGTAGGATCATGTGTGGTGTTGTCCCATTTTGTGGCGATACTAATTCGACGTTTCCTATAGGTTTGTGTGTTGTTTGCCGGTGCTAGCAAGATGATCTATACCAAACTTCGAGTAAAGAAGTACGCGAAGAAGGCCGAAGCAAGGAAGTCGCACATGGAGAACATTCGAGAGAGTCGCCATGTGATTAACCTTACATCTGACGATGTTCCGTTTGGTATCAGAGCCATCGAGGCAGGCATTGAGGTTGAAGGCGTTGTAATATCACGGCCCCCTACGCCAACTAGGGCCAGCTACAATCCAAGCCAAGTTACTCTTGTGGCATCCGACGCTGACAGTATGAAATCGCGCGGGCAATGCCCTCCGAGTCCGAGGTCAGCACAGGGTTTCTATGGAACGCCTCCTCCAATGAAACAGATGGGACGAGGAGGACCGATGGTATACCAGCCCAGTCCTTATCTATCCATGCCGCCGCCGGCACATCAAGGTCACTCCGGGGCGTCGTCTATCCGTTCAAGTGCTTCCTCAGTTGCTTCAACTGCTACACCGACCCCGCCTCTTACTCGCGTATCCTCATCTGAAAAATTGGGCAGAGGGTCGCTTCCAGAAGGTGCTGATGGAGGATACTTTGATGGGGTTCGTGGTGCACCTACGAAGTCTACTACGATACCGGATACTTTGGCAAAGTTGGAAGGTAGAACGACTTCGCCGGCAGTTGAACACCGTAAAAGCACTGGATCACGGCACAATCGGACCCACAGCAGGACCCCCAGCCCTCCGGAGGGTCCGGGATCTCCAGGGCTACCGTCCGTCGATGAGAATGAGATATCGGAGGGATCATCTCGTGCATCTGACTCTAGTGCAGAGGGTATGACCGGATCCTCACGGCCACGCCTGGTTTCGACCTACTCTACGCCGATACTACCAACAATGCGTCGAGTTTCCCAGCCACTGCCTGAGGGTGTTCAAGGGGATCTTTCTCTCCTTCATGAACACCGTATGTCCCACGCAGCTGAGGTCGGGCAGCTTCTCCCTCGCCGTCGCGATACACTGAGGAATTCACAGCTTGCAGGTGCCTCTGTGACCGAATCTCCATATTATTCCCCAACGGCTTCGGACAGAGTGTATGCCTTGGATATTGCGATGCCACCGGTAATGCCAGGGGCCGATGGCCTTCAGTTTCCCGCACCTGCTGTCACAGCCGGATCACCAACCAGGACGAGGCATGAGCGGACACGATCGTCATCTGATCCAGCGTCTGGCGTGAGCGATACGCCAATGTTTGATGGCCCCTGGCTATCCAAGTCAGGGAGCGATGACGACAAGGATGGTTCTGCTTCCTCAGGGGCGACTGATCAATCCGGTTCGGCCACGCGAAAATCCAAAGTGCCGGCGGATTTCTCGTCCGATTCAGAACCACCCAAACAAAAGCCTAAAAAGTTGCAGAAGAAAAACAGGAAGAGCAGGGGCAGCCCGTCCCGGAACTCGGATATGGATGTTGATCTGGAGGCCCAACGGTAATGCGCGAGGAGGGAAGAAGACGGTTTGCATCTATTTTGGACGGTTGGGTTTTTTGCATTATGTTTCGCTTATTATTCGTTTCTTACTCTCATTTGCACTAACGGCGTTCGTTTCTTTTTTTTACACTTTCATGACCGCAACGCTATTGGATTTCGATGAACACCTTTTGGGTTCTTCCTAATTAATGCGGGATCTGGCAGCACACCAGAAAATTAGGGAGGGGGTCATTAGGCCCGACACAACCTACCCAGCTTTTTCAAAAGAAAAAGGTCGAGAGGGTTTTATTATGATTTCACTTTTTTTCTTTTCTTCTATTTTCCTCCTCGTTTAATTTTCTATCTGTACGTTGGTCCGCCACCGTATTCGAGTACGGGCCAACTTTAATATTACGATACCAGGCGTCTATCCAACTAGTATAATAGCTGGCTAGAGAAGAAACAATAGCAAGGGGGGCGGAAACAAGGCAAAAAAAAACTCTTACTTGGCTCATTCTCTTCTTCGTCGTTCGCCTTCTTTCTTTCTTCTTTTCTATTTTTTTTTCAAATAGTTGAGTGAGCTGAGCCGAGCCGAGCCGGCTTGAACGGGTTCAAGAAGAAGGGCGAGGGATCAGCGGTAGGGATACAGGCTGTTTATCTCTAGCACCACACAGCATCGTCGCTATGATGGCTGCTATTCGCAAGTGCAAACGGGAATTTCCTAAATAAAAAGCGGGGCAGAAATTGTGTTGTGCACTCGAGCACCGGTCCTTCACGATAGCACCTACATACATGACTGTACCACACAGAACTGTACTCTGCTGCAAGTACCGTAAGTTACGTGCGTTGTGGCGCTCTGTATGCGAACGGCGAGCCGAGACCTATTCTTCCAGGATGATTCTTATTTATCACCAGCACTACCGCGTCCTATATCCTTATCGTATCCTGTCGAAGAGGGTGCCTTGTCATTTTTATTTATCTATTTTTCTCTTTATTTTCTTCTTCCCCTTCTATCTATCTAGCATAACGGTCAAGTCGGTTCTCTACGCTGTAGGTACAATATCATACTTGTGCTTGCGCTTGGGAAGGGCTGATGGATGGACGGGTTCGAACATGATTGGTGTGTTTCCGCACTTTTTGGTGGATGAATGAGTGAGGAGTGAGTGCTGAGCGAGCAAGTACCTAGTCTACCGTGTACCGGTACGCAAGTACAGTATCCTACCAGTGCTCTGCGAGTAGAGAGGGAAGGGGAAGGGGAGGAAAGGGTGTTGAAGTAGAATTTGCTTTTTTCTTCTTTCTTTGATGGGATGAAATGGAATGTACCGGCGGTAAGTGTATTTTCCAGCCTCAGTAACCCCACAAAGTAGGATAGTTGTGGTAGCAGTAATAATAATATAGTGTAACGGGGGCTGAAGAAGGAGCTATTATGGATGGAATTGGGAAAATGGCGTTAATATACAGCGTGGTACTGTGCCAAGTTACTCCTATTATTATTATATACTATAATACATCTATAGTAAGCGTTTCAACTCTTTTTGTTTGTTTATTTATCCATTTTATTCATCAATTCTCCGGTTACAGTACCATAAGTAGGCCTTTTTTGGTAACAGCAATACGGTAGTATGATACCCGTAATATAATATCATATCCCTCTACCATAACCGCAACTGCAACTGCAACTGCAACTGCAACTGTCGCTGTACAAAATATCATAGCTGTACCTGCACCCGTGATGATTAACCATTACTTTGCCCTGCGCAGCAACAAGTAGGTACACCACCGTACCGATAATCCGATGACTGCGCTGTACTTGCATGTACGAGTACTTTTTTTTTTCTCTTCATCCTTTTTTTTTTCCATTTAATTTCATTAATAGTATTATTAATCAAGCATGTCTCTCCCTACCTCCGTACGGTATGTAGGCTAGGTAGGGAGGTAGGTTCGCATCAAAAGGTCGATCAATCACCACTCTGCAGTGCAGTGCAGTGCAGTGCATTGCATTGCAGTACAGTTACGAGGTTCGCCTGGATGAATGAATGAATAAATAAATAAATAAATAAAATAAAGTTGTCGCCGGTGTGTGTTGTTGTTGTGTGTGTTTTGCTTGCTTGCTTGATACTCGCCAATTGGCGAGCACAGTACGGTACGAGTACAGCGCAGTAGTACCGTACGGTATACAGTAGTGGAATGATGTGTAGCGAAACTGTAATTTAATATTGCGGGATCGGATGTGGATTTTTTTTTTCCTTTTCCGTTTCCTCCTTTCTTTCCTTTCTTTTTCTTCTTTTTGTCATTGTTCGTCCGACTGGCTGGCTGGCTGACTTCTGACTTGACTGACTGACTTCGCTTGGCGAGCTTTATTTATTTTATTTTTTGTTGTTGTTTGTTTTTTTGTTAAATTTAGTTTGGTTGGTTGGTTGGTTGGTTGGGTGGACCTGACCTGACCTGACAGATGGACGCCACCGCGGACGGATAGATAAGTTCTAGTTCCAAGTCATGTTTAGTCTAAGGTGGAACTGGACGGACGGACGGACGGGCGGTAGGCGGGCGGGCGCTGGCTTGCTTTGCTGGTACGGATTTCTTTGTCCAGGTCGTGCTGTATGTGCTTGTACTGTACTCTTGGTACAGGTATGATAATATGTTATGATAACATGATAGCCAGGCACCGGATGAAACTGGTAGGCTGGTTATTTATTTGTGTAGACTCATCACTCATCTGCCCACACACCATCCATCATCCGTCCAGCCCGGCTGGCTGGCTGGCTGGCTGGCTGGCTGGCCGGCCGTGTGCAATTGGCAATTGAAACGGTAGTAACGTGAATAAACACAACATTATAATATTATTATCAAGTTTGCGGAATTGAATCAAACAATTTGTCGCAAGTAATCATAAACATGTATCAAACCAGTTCCCGTGCAACTTTGTCCCTCCTCCTCCTCCTCCTGTCACTGTCCCCCCCCTCTCCCCTGTTTCTCTTCGGTACACTATTCCACTCCATGATTGGCTGCGTTTATTTTATTTCATTTATTTTTCGTATCGTATCGTATCGTACCGTACCGTATCGCATTCTGCATGGTATTATGGTTTAGCTAGTCTAGCCTAGCCCAAGCGGGAAGTTACCCCCCGGCGATGCAAACCTACACCTGTAGCTATGGTTTGCAATAACCCTACCCTACCTTATTATTATTATTATTGTTATTATTATTATCATCTGGCCTGCCGCAAGTGCGATACGTTGAAATAAGAGTTTTCCTCTCCCTTGTAATCTGTCTCAAATTCGCAACGGGACGCCTTTTTTTTCTTTCTTTCTTTCTTTCTTTCTTTTCAACTTTAAACCCTTTCTGGGCCCGGGGGCCGTGAATTATTTCGGACTTGTTTCGGACTTTCTTCTTCTTTCTTCCTGACTGACTGACTGACTGACTGACTGTGTTGGGGCTTCAGCTCCTGGCGTGCGTAAGTTTATTTCAACGTGCTGTACTGGTACTAGTGGCGGGGCGGGCAGGCGGATGGGGATGGGTGGTGCGGTGTTTGGTGTGTAGAGTGCTTGCGGTGGAGTAGAGTATATACGGTATCGTAGTACGGAATTGGCTGGCTGGCTGGCTGGTAGGTGTATCGTGTATCGGGGGGTTCCGGCGAGATTTAGGTATGGACTGTGTACAAGCACCGTAGACTACTGAGCAGGGGAAGGGTAGATTGGAGGAAAGAGTGGGGAAAGTGCAGGGCGTTTTTGATTGGTTTAGCCTGGACTAGGCTTTTGAGTATGGTGGTGGTGGACCTTGGAGATGGGGTGCAGTACAGGGAATGTGGTGCTACCCAGGCATAGTGTTTAGGCATACCAGAGGGGGCGCTTGGTGGTACTAGATATGGGGGAGGGGTACTGTATAGACGTTAAGGGCACGGTGCAGTTGGTGGGGACGTTTGTTTTACTGTATGCTACGATATAGATCTACCGTACCTGTACTTGTAGTATAGCATTCCCGTACGGGACGGGGATCCGAATAGTCAGAAAAATCCTAGCCTGTGAAACCCTCAACAGGCAGGACTTTTTATTCTGTTTTGTACATACCACTGGTAGCTAATCCAGCTATGATACAGCACGTCAATTTACTTCATTCCCCTTTCTCCAATATGCCCACAATGACATTGGCACCTTTATTCCCCGCCTGCCCTGTCGCCTTGCGCAGTTTCTTCCTGTCGAGGGCTTCTATTAGTTCCTGTCTCGCCGGGAATCCCTCAGCTTCTAGTAACGCTACTACAACAAACGACCCCGCGCCTGTCGCCCAGGCATCGGCGTGAGGGCGGATCTGCTCCCACAGGAGGGAGTGGAAGTTTAGTGGGGGAGCAATTGCTGTTTATGGAGGCCTTGTACTTAGCCTGATTTCTTCTTTCTCTGCCCTCCCTTTCTTATCCTGCGGGGAAGTGGGGATGTTGGTGGCCGGGGGGTTGAGTTTGCCTACCTATCACTCTATTCTCTTTGGAGGAGTAGTGCCCGCCCGTGACTAGTGTCTTGTACATCCGCCCGACCGCAGCTGTGTTTACGATATGTGGGACGGCGCCGTCATCGGGAGTCTTTGGATCCCCGGCAGCGGTAAAGGCGAGGGCTTGTAGGGCGGCGGATTTATCGCCTAATTTTTTCGATTTGGTTAGCCGATTGTTGATTACTTGCTTATTTTTCCTGGGGAAAAGCTTGTTTGATCTTGCATGCTCGGAGATTCGTACCCATTGGGTGGGTGGGGCGGATAGATGGGTGATCATACCTGTGCTGCCGAGTAAGACCTCCGTGATGAATTGGCATCCGAAAGAGTCTCGGATTAGCTCTTCTGCGTGGTCAACGATGCATTGCAGGAATGACTGGGAGAAGTGGGCTCGGAGTTCGCTCTGGCGAGTCGCTGGATCCTTCTTGCTGAATTTTCGTGAGGCATTTAGTCAGCTCTTGAATTTTCTTTTCTTTCCTGAGTTTCTCCTTTCCGCCGTGAGACATATGTCACGGGGTCTTATTATTGTGCTCAGAACCACCGGCATACAATATTAGTAGTGGGATAAAAGGTGAGGAAATCGTACCTAGTAGACTCGCGGAGTTTGTCCACCTCTTCCAAAACTGCGAGTGCTGGCCGAGGCACCACTCTCGGGTGACGCTCTGAAAACGGGTACAAAAGTGATGTGCGCCCATACTTGTCGCATGCAAGCTCTTGCAGCTGCTTCTGGAGCTCTGGGAGTAGAGTCTTTGCTATCAGGACTGTGTCATCGGCTGTCTCGAAGATTGACAAGAGTACGAGATAGCCGTGCTCGTTCCTTGCCAGCGAGATTGCCTCTGGCTTTAGAGCTTTGATCATCACTTTCCGATCCTGGATTTTGTCTTCATCAGCACATATGGTATTGTAAGGATGACCATATGTTTGTGATGGCGCTCACTTTTTGTTATATAGGTGGGTTATATATCACTTACTTTTGCGGTTCCTAGCGCCATGCATCTAATAACTACTTGGGATCCGTCTTTGGTAAAGGCAATATCTGCGGCATGCTCTTTGACAAGCTCTATGAACTCTGTTGCTTCCGTTGTTCCTGGCCGGATGTTCAATATGTATTCTAGCATGGCCTTATGTAGGATAGTGAAGATAGTAGCGCCCTTCTTAATAACACCCTTAATTTGGTCAAAAAGGCTCTTCATTATAACAGTCCGCTTTTCCGGTGACTTTTCCAAGAGCTCCTTCAAGGAAAGCTTGTCGCTCGCATCCTATACGATCAACGAATAACATTAATAACGACCAATATTTCCTTCCAATACTCCTGTGAATGCTGTACCTTGAAAATAGAAAACTCCGCGCCATAAAATTCCTGTAATAGCGCTGATTTCTGCTCGGGTGTTGCATACTCTCGGAATATGTCTTCAATCACTAATGCTGCTTCACGGTGCTTGATGAGTTTCCGGACGTGTCCATAAAACTCCTGCACCACCATTTTCCTGTTTTCGGGGGTGCCATAATGCAATATCTTGACGACAAGATACTTTCCGTAACTGCCTTTAATTCCGCCGACGGATCAGTACCGCTGCAATCAACAACGCTAGGGGGGGGGAAGAATAAGAGGGAACGTAAGTGAAGCAGGGAGAAACCTACTCTGTGCCAGAGAAACGTAACTGCCTTTCAGTTCTGCGGTAATATTCGCCCTGGTCGTTTTGTCGGCATACTTCAGCGCAGACTGTACAATTCTTGATGCGTCGTGTTTGAAAACGAGGTCGCTCACACGGCCCTTGATTAGCTGGCCCAATTCGGCGATGAGCTTCTTGCGCTCCTCTGGTGCGAGCTTTGTCCGGCGCAATTGCTCCCAGATGCGTTTGCTGCGGGTGATGATTTCTCCATGGGGTTTTGCGAGTTTGCGTTCGGCGGCGAGGCGCTTTTGCTCTGCGTGTGATTCTTTTGACTTTGAAGCTGGCAGTTTGTCAGTTTGGATCTTTCCTTAGAACAGTCGGATAGATTTGGACTCACACCCACTTGTTCCATTCTCGGAATTTTTTGATTTCTCGTCGTCAATGTTCATTTCCTCGTCCTCGTCTCCATCCTCAATTCCACCAAACTCTTCCTCTTCATCATCCTCCTCATCACCCTCTTCATCGTCGGAGTTGTCAGCTTCGTCACCCTCCTCATCTTCCGACTCACTCTTGGCGACTTGTGACCGAGGAACGTATATTTTGCTCCTTTTGCTCTTGTTTTTGGGCTCACTAACTTTTAGCTTCTTGTGAGCAGTCGCCGATTGAGCCTTCTCCTGTTTCCGTTTGCTAGCTCCCATGTTGAGTTTGGTGGTCGTTGCTTCTGGCACACACTGGTGAATAATGTAGCAAGTAAAAGCAAGGCAAACCAAGCACTAAGCTTGCGCAGAAAAGTTTCCGGCAAATTATTTTTTTCTTTCTACAAGGGCTGAGTTACCCTACTCAAGCACCCCACCAAACCAGAGAGCCTCACATTGACCACCTTTAACTTTAGCTTTTTACAATCCCGCAAGTTAATTCACCTAGCAGCATACGTTCCCGAACTAACAAAGTAATAACCCGACAATGCGCCCCCTAACAGACGTCGAGACTGAGCGTCTCTTCGAAAAGCTTGCAAACTACATCGGCCGAAATATAACTCACCTGATCGACCGTCCCACCGACCCTCACTGCTTCCGAGTCCAAAAAGACCGAGTCTACTACGTCCGGGAGTCAATTGCCCGCCTCGCAACCTCTGTCGCTAAGGCGAACCTGCTCTCACTCGGCACTTGCCTGGGCAAGTTTACAAAGACGGGCAAGTTCAAGCTGCACGTCACAGCGCTGGATCATATCGCCTCACACGCAAAGTACAAAGTGTGGGTGAAGCCGAATGGGGAGATGCCATTTTTGTACGGGAATAATGTGCTCAAGGCGCATGTTGGGAGGATTAGTGAGGACACGCCTGAGCATCAGGGGGTTGTGATTTATTCTATGAATGACACCCCTTTGGTATGATGCCCTCTTTTCCCGGGGGATTGATGATGGGGGCTAATCGGAGCGGTGGCGATTGTAGGGATTTGGAGTTACGGCGAGGTCGACTCATGAGGTGCGCAGGCTGGATCCTACTAGTATCACAGCGTTTAGGCAGAGCGATGTTGGGGAGTATCTTAGAGATGTAACTTCTGCTCAACTGTCCCTGGAAATCTCCGGATGGAGGCTAACCGTTTTATAGGAGGATACATTATTTTAGGGAAATGAACCGCGGGCCGCGGGTGGGATTAGGGATTTGTACGATAGATGGGTGTATCGTATGGTGTAGTTATGTTGATGGGCTGTATAATATTATTGTCTTGAGCTCTCTTGCGCGCACAGTTGGGAGTGTGGGCAAAGCGTTCGTAAATTGGATTGGGTCACAGACTATAGCGGATATGGGATGAACGTTTTCCCTCCGGGGCAGACCCATCCAGAGAGCGTGTTGCGGCTTTCATCAATTGATTTATATACTCTTCAAACATTCTACCTTCCATGTGAAACCTCCTTCTATCGTGCTAGCGTTAAGGTTTGCTCGTAAAGTTACGTCTACCGTATTCGCGGGAATAACTGAACCTCGCGGTAAGGCGTCCAAAAATTTCTCCCCTGGACAGGGGGGCGAAAGCACTGCGAAAACTGAGACAAAAAAGACCAAAGTGCCGGACCTTACCAGCAAAGACAACTCTAAAGTCACAGCGTGTGGCTCAATTATTCCAGGAAATACGACAGTAGTGCGTAGTAGGCTCTCTACATAAGGCCTTGAGGGTGGAATCCCCTTTCCTGATGGCAGGGGCCTCCTTCCGTTAAGTCCAGGGCTATTTTGTAAAAGATACCTTGCTATTTTTTCATAAATCGAGGGCTCTCTACACCATAGGAAAAAATCGAGTGATATCAGATGTACGCAGCTCCTTCCAAAACCGGAATTTCGGGATGTCTTAAAGCCAATAATGTGATACCCGGGATGGAACGACTAGTAAAATTCCAAGACTTAAGAAAGCAAGACTCTATTCTCTGCTCTACCGCAAAGAGCTAGTAGATAGAGCAACTCAGTCAAGATACCCCCACCCCCTGCTCTCATGTCATCCACATACCTAATTCCAACCGCGAATTTCTTTCTTCAATCGATTGGAGTGGCTATGAGGGGATCCATGCGCCATCAGTGGCGCTGCTCCTTTGGACTGTCTCCTTGTCTGGTGAGACGGTGGGAAAATTGGTCTCGTACATTGGCTTGACTAAACTAGTTGTGTGTTGACTTCTGAAGGTTAGCTTTGGTCTAGGCAGTGGAATAGTGGCAGATGGCAACCTGCCTTCGATGTCCATTGGCATATCTGCCTTCGATGTCCATTGGCATATTAGTAACTACGGTAGAATCGATGCTAATGCATGAGAACAATTTTCCCACCGTCTCACCCGACAAGGAAATGGTTCCAAGTAGCAAATCCCAACTGCCCTTTCTAAAACTACACATTTTCAGTATGGTGACACTATTATGTCTTATCCATGGGTTTCGAACTTATCACTGTCATGTCAGCTGGGATGCCAAATGTTTGGGAGCTAGCTGGATGCATCCTGGGTGCCTTTCTGCATTGAATTAACTTATCCGGTTTCCTTGGATATTGGAGGCGTGGAAGCGGCTCTAGGTCAGAGGCCAGGTGGGAATAGTCGGATATTCAGCCAGGAGTGTGTGTGTGTGAGGGAGGTCTTTAATGGTGGCTTTTTCTGGTTCTGCTGCGATGGGCGGTTTATGCTTATTCGTGGGGGGGCTTACTGCTCTGGTATGATATACCGTACTATTTCCTTGGATCCGCTGCCCATGATCCCATAGATCAGAAACAAAACACCCTGAGAAGGAATGGTGTTGTCTAGATAGAATACCTTTGGGGGGGGGGGGGCTTGGCTTGCTAGATCTCATTAACTGGTATTTCTCATTTCGTTAGCCCGCTCTGCCAAGCCTATTGTGGTTTAAACAGTGATTTCTGTTGATTTCCGATGGTGGATTTAAGGAGGTTATGGTACTGTAGGATATATAAGATAAGGCATTGGCGGTGGCACAGTTAGTGTCAGGCAGGTAGCAGTAAGTACCGTGCCCTGAGAAAAGTCATTGTCGGTGGTAACTTTTGCACAAAAATACCATTTTTTAGAGCTCTAGAACTCAACCACTTGCTGGTCAAATAAATCAATTCTATAAAAAACAGTGGTTCTGGGCACTCGAATTTCGGTCTTTTTGGTGTGTTTTCACTGGTATTATACTTGGGTAATGCCCCTGTCATCCAGAAGCTTGGCTTCAACGTGAGGTTTGACACGGGACTTCTTTTCGGGTAGAAATCTTCAGACTGGTCAAATCTTCTCCAGCTATCTTAATATGCTATCATACCGTGTATATTATAGGATTCTTCATGCTATCATATATAATATAATACCCTAGTAGAGGTTTCTTAGCTTGAATGGTGGAATCGAATCGCGATTGGATTTTTAGATCACTGCTGCGGGATCGCCCATTTGTGCGGGAACTAATGGAGGATCACCTAACCTTAATTCCAGAAGACCGGTAGCGTGGCAGTAGCCCTGTTGCGGAAGACTCACATCACGTGACCGTTCCTCTTTTTAAATCAACGTCACGTCTCCCCCTGCCCTAGCCGTGTCTCTCCCTCTTTAGTCTCTTACCACCACATCCTTCTCTCCCCACCAGCACATCCTTCTCTCTCCCCCACCACACACCTCCTCCTTGCCACTATACCTCTCCCCACCTCTCGTCACCACCACCACCACCACCACATTTCGGAGCGTAGCAAGTATCAGGAGTACATTTGCAGTCAAGTGATTTCACGATGGCCGGGCGGAAGAAAGCGAGAGCGGGCGCGGCTCCGGCCGTGCCGGCAAGTTCGTCAGGACTTACTGAGTAAGTTGATAACATTCTCCACTGCCATCCCTGTAACTATGCCCTCTTTATTGTTGGCACTGACGATTGTGTTAGGAAAACATCCCCACGCGACCAGGTCGCGTCGCAAACAGATCTCAAAACGAAGACAGGTACCCCTTCTAAGTGCGTTGATGATTCTTGAGGCTCTCCGGTCTGTGCGAATTTATTAAGACTAATAATTTGGATAGGTCCAGAGTTGGTAACGAGAACGACGAGGTAATCGGTGATGGTGGATCTGTCAACGAAGGATCGAGCCCACCCGCTAAAAATGCTCTTCGGTATGTTAAAATATTGTGTTTCCTGTCCTCTTTTTTTGTTGATATTAATATTTACGGAAGGAGTACTCCGAGTGATCAAGTCGCAGCGGGTAGAACCCGTCAAAAGCGAACCACGAGCTTAGCTTTGGTCAAGTATGTTTGGGAGTCTCTACAACTCTATTATTTGGCTCGGGCCGGTTGAGGCTAATTGTTGTGATAGTTACAAGGTTGATGATAGCGATGATAGTGACTCTGACCAGATGCGCAACGGCAACGATTATGTCGTTTTAGGCACTTCGAATTCTCTTGTCAATAGCGCTACTGCTGGCAAGGAGAAGATTCCTGTGTAAGTTGAAACCATTTGCGGTTTCTTTCTTTTCTTCCTCTATCTCGGAAAGTCGTTGATGCTGATTCTTGTGGCAGAGATGGCGAAGAGTTAGAATCCACGGAAAAACCTAAGGGGGAGCCTAAATCAAGACGCACGAGGAATTCTATGTATGTTGTAGCCACCATCTGTATATAGGGCACTATACTTCTATTTGCCTATACTAACAATCGCTCTAGGGCCAAAGGTAATAAGGAGCCTTCAACGTCGACGAAAAGGCTGGGGAGGGCTTTCCCCGCGAGGGGAGACTCCCCGTGTGGTTATGTGGCACTTGAACTTTCACCAGAATTTCTGCACCTTCAAAAGACGCCATGTCAAAGAAACAAAAGATTACCGGAGCATTGCGAAGCTTGCATCACCAAAAGCGTCAAAACTGGTGGCTGTCGTTTTACTGGGATCCGTAAATTCAAGTACGACTATTATGAGAGTGGGGAGTCTGATCCTACCAACCAAGAGTTCTGTGTTACCGGCGATCAAATGTCCCTAGAACAGTTGGCCCAAGAGGAGGGTCAGCAGGGAGAAAAGGCGGACGATTCTGCGGATGCCAAAACAATTCTGTCACTGATTGGGGTGAACTTGCTGGCGAAGCTTAACTCCGAACTTTACCACGAGGAGTTTCACAGCGGAGTTTTGAAGAAGACCAGTCTGGTTGGTGGCCGTCGGCCATTGGTCCGTCTGAAGAAGATAACGCTCAGAACTATTTGTGATATTTGTTCTACGACGACCATGTTCGGAACATACCTGTCTGGTTGTTGTGGTAGGGAGATTTGTTTAGATTGTTGGACTGAATGGACGCCGGTGGTCGGAGATGGTGATCCAACAATGCCGGATAAATGTACGAGACGAAGACTCCACAACAGGGACTCGTTCTATTTCGCTACGCGAGCGTATCCTGGGGAAATCAAGTTCTTCATCTCTAGCATTAGAGCGTACCGAAATAGGGCCGCCCTTGAGCCCGAGGTCGACAATCTAGTACCAGATATTCCTGTTAATACGCCAGTCCATCCCGGTGAGAAGGGACCTATTTATCTTGGTACTCCTACCGGCTCTGAGGGAACTGTATCAAAGATTCAATTCCAAAGTCTGTGGAAAAAAGGAGGAATTCCCCTGGTGATCAACGGCTTAAGAGAGAAATTTACCTTGCCTTGGGACCCGGAATTCTTTATCGAGACGTACGGTGGTAGGCCGTGTGCCATCACTGATTGCGGAACAGGTCAGGTGGGGGTGTCGACGGTGGGCGACTTCTTTGGGAACTTCTCTAAAACTGATGTGGAGGACAAGGCTACGTTGAGGAGCCTGAAGTTAAAGGCATGCTCAATCCCGCTTGAATTGTGACTTTTACAGACACTAACACTACGTAGGATTGGCCGCCGGAGTCTGACTTTAAGGACGAGTTCCCAAAACTGTTTAACGATTTTGAGGGGGCTCTGCCATTCCCAGAGTATACCAACCGAAATGCAAGCCTAAATCTTGTTTCTAGGTTGCCGAGTAATTGGACGAAGCCCGACCTTGGCCCAAAGATGTACAATGCCTACCCAGCGCCAGATTTTATTCCTGTTAAGAAGGGTCGGCCGAATCCCGTTAAAGGCACTACGAATTTACATTTCGATATGACTGACGCAGTGAATATCCTCGTTCATCAGAGTGGTGGGCCTACCCCTTCTGCTAATAAGCTATGGGAAGAACTTCACGGATATCCGAAGTGCGGGGCTATTTGGGATATATTTCCTCCAGAAAGTTCGGCGGCTATCCGCGGATACCTCAAGCTGCGGGATGCATCTGTAGATGATCCCCTGAATCGTCCCCTCTTTTACCTGACAGAGGAGGACTTAATAGAACTTGGGAAACCCGGGTATGACGTTCGCTCATACCGTATCTATCAGTCCACTGGGGATGCTGTCTTCATCCCAGCTGGTTGTCCCCATCAGGTGCGGAATAAGGAGTCTTGTATAAAAGTCGCCGTGGACTTTTTCTCAGCTGAGAATGCGGCGGTATGCACGAACCTGCTTGCGGATTTCCGGGCTCTAGCGAAAGCTACCACTGGGAAAAGCGCAACGCGCTTGGTTGGTAAACGTGATGACGTCTTGCAGCCATATAATTGCCTGCTCTTCAATTGGATCATGCTTACTGGAATGAGCTTCGAGCGCGCCGTTAAGACCCATAAAGTTGATCTAGCGAGTGGCAAACTTGTTGATGAGACGGGAGATTCTAGTAGCGAACTTACAGATCTCGATGAGATTGGGCAGGGGGATTTTATGTCGGATTCTGGCCCAAAATCTTCAAATGAGGAGGTCTCTACTCGGAGGGACCCCGGCGCGAAAACGAAACCTCATCAGGGAGGTCGGAAGCGGGCTAGCACTTCCAATTCGGACGAAGATGCTGCACCAAAGACAGATTCCAAACGGGCCAAGAAAGAACATGTCCCCTCAAGCTCTGGCCTGAAGAGAGCCGACAAGCGCGGTACCTCAGCGGAGCTCGATAGCAATGGTAGCGATGACGATTCACCCCCTCCTCAGCCAAGAGCTAAGCGGGCCAAGAAGGTGTCTGTCCGGGCTCCTGCTAAAGGTAAAGCGGTCAAAGGTCGAGCAGCTATTAAAGCCTCTACTTTGGGGTCGCTTTCACCATCAGGGGTCGGAACTGGGCGCAGGAAAGGCGTGGCTGCATCTCCCGAGACTCTGAACACACCCACCAATCGCAGTCAGGGAGAAATTTACTCGCCTGAACCAGAACACCCGGATGGGGTCAATATTCCTGCAGAGAAAGGCGAAGACAATCAATCGGCCGCTCCTGCCGCTGCTACTTAATTGATTCGACTCGTTTTGGATCTGCTTGCGTTGGACCAACGGCAGTCGCTGCTCAATATCTTGGGGTTCCTAAAATATAAGTAATTCTTGTTTCTTTGTATTTACTGGTCGTGTCGTTTTTGCATCCGCAGTTCTTCCCATTTTTTCCTCTCGCCTTTTACCCATAGCTCAACCGGTTGCTATGCGTGGTTCTCTTTCTCTTTCCAGCTACTCCTTTTGGGGGTGGGCACTGCATGTATGCTGGATAGCTAGGCTTGTTTGAAGGTGAAATAAAATAAAAGACAAATTTCTAATCGTGCCTTTTGGTGTGCCGTAAAAACTCAAATACAGGCCGATGTGCTATGTCGTTGAAATTTCCCCCTCTAGGATAGGGGCAGGCGGGTCACAGCAAACTCACCCCTCAGCTGGGGCGAAAAAAAAGAAAAATACACAGCGCACTGGCCTTGTATTCGAGTTTTTACGGTATGATACTTTGATCTGGGCGAGTGATATTGTGTGGATGAGATGGGAATTAAGAGCTCGGTGCGGATAATGTATGCCCTCCGGTGAGTTTTGGGAGGCACACATCACTGTTCTCACCACCCCTCCTGCCCTCGCATCAGATCTCGCCTCTCTTGACCCCACCCTCGCTCTCCCGGGGATACCACTACCGCTACTGGCATGAACGTCTAACTTTCTAGAAACTGTTCGCGACAACTGCCTTAGCCCTCGTAGAAGTTAGGGGAGCTATGCATTACCACTCTACAAGGCAAGTGCGCTGCAGAGCTATCCGTATACGCTGTCTCCGACACTCTGTATGTGCAGGTCCCTGCAAGTTTGTAGGTTCTAGGCGCGGTTTCTTAAGTTTTATATTTTTGTTCTTCTATCGGCGTTGGGGGGGACCCGAGAGTTTGGGTATGTCCGGCCTGTCCTCGGGCATCGAAATTTTTATAAGACTATGGAGGAGTTATTATGTTAATGTTGGATATAGAATGAGTTGCAGGCGTTTGGGGGGGGATGCTGCTTAGTCATCTAGTGGTCCTGGTTGTCATTGCATACCGGGTTTCTTATGCCTTTCCTGGGTTCTTTTCTCTTCTCTTCATCACTAGAGGCAAATTATCATCTTTTTTACCTCCTGGAAAATCAACTAATGACTATTTTCCCTATTTACCTTCCCCCGTTCTCATCTCTGTTGGTGTCACTTCTTCTCGCATTTTCCTGCTCACCGTTTCCATTTACAGTCTCCGCTACCTGGGTTCCTGTACTTGACTGACTGCATAACAGGCACTCATTCCCGCTACTGGTGTCTTGACTCCCGGCGCCTCATTACGCTCGGCCCGTGCCACTTATAGCAATAAGGTTGGTGCGGGCTCTAACGGGAGTGGGGGGGGGGCGCGGTGAGTACTGGCGGGGGTGTATAGTACAGGGAGTGGCGGGGAAAGAACTGACCGAGACGAGGGGGCTAGAGTGGAATAGAAGGGTTTGCTCTTTGGTCGGGATGATAGGTGGTGAGAACCTGCTGGCGGAATCATGCGAGTGATTTCTCGTGATGGGGTGGGAGCCCTCTCAGGGGGCTGTAAAGTGTCTAACTTTATTATTCATATGCACTGAGCTGGCCCGAGCTCAATATTGCGCTTTAGGGGGGTGGGGTACGAAACAAGGTGCTGTGGTTTGTGAAAAACACCGTCGCTCCTTTCGTACGGCCCGCTGTGGCGAGCTTTACAGGAGAGGGTGAGAGGCTGGCGAGGGATGGTGGAGGGGGGAGGAAATGTTGCGGAGTCCTCAGATAGACTGCCGTCTCACGCTTTGTAACCGGCAGCTCTATGGCAGAGATGACATAAGAAGGAGATAGTGTTCAGGCGGCGGTGTGGGGCGGTGTGTCGTAGGTGGCCGATACCACACGGGGAGTTGTAGCTGAGAGATATTATAATTACTTTGTAGGCCTTAATTTGTCACAAGTTTGTCGGCGCCCGGAGACTTGCTGCCCCCACCTCAGTTAGCACCACCCTCCTTCCATTCCCATCTGGACTGCTCACCTCCGGTGAAATCATTGGTGCTCTGACACTCCGAGATTCTGCGCAGCTTTTGGATATTTGGTAGATAAATCGGAAGGAAGCCCGGGGGAACAACAAACAGTAAACGTACTGTACAAGGTGAAAGGAGCGAAGAGGGACTGGTGGGGGAGGTAGGTGGAGGGATAGATGTGGATATGGAAATTACTGAAGGTATGATAAGCTGAATGGCGCATTGCTTTACGGTGATGTTGTGGATAATAACTTGATATGCATCTCTCACTCCCTGCAAACCGTTGGTTAGCATGCGTTGGTGATTTACTATGGACTTGTGCAAATATGTTTCATAGATAAACCTTTTTGTAGAGCTCCCATTGCCACGGATACTTGGCAATGGCTACTTGGGGTGAGATTAAAAATGTCAAGAAGAGGTCGAGGAATACCGACTCAATGGCCCAAAAAAACGACCCCGGAGATAAAAAAAATAGCGATGCAGTTCTTGGTAGCGGAGGTCAAAATACACTCAGCAGAAAGGTTTTGCAGTTTTTATTTCAGTGTTTGATTTACTGTTGTTGGGAGAGCGGTGGTCTGTCGCCAGTTCCTGGCACTTCTTCTCACCTCGGGTGTCATATCAGATCTTGGCAAGGATGTTGCACGAGCCATGTTAATAGCTGGAACAAAAGCTGATTAAGCGTCTTGGTGCACGTTTCAGAGCCTTCGGACGATGCAAACCGCATAAAAGCCGCTACTACTACGATACTACGGTCGTATAATATGCTATGATATCATAAAAGAAAAAAAGATCATATTTTTGAAAATATAAGCGTTTGGTATGACCAGAATATAATAGTCACTAAGTAGGAAAGGTATGATACCACAATCACTATCAATTTCTCATGCTTTTTCTTCTTTTTTTCAAAATTTAATCCCGTACAGTCTTATTTTTAGTGAATAAAAGGATTTTGCTTCTATTAGCTTGTGCGATACATATGGTTTCTCGCTACGGGGTCAATGAACAGCCCTGTTTGGAAAGTGCTCGTAAGCGCACTGGTACGATCATACATTCGTCCTATCATGGCAATCTTCCCCTCGAGATCTTGGGAATTGATATCATACCTGCCCTGGTTGGCTTGGCCTATTAAAGCTTGGCAGTGGACCGGTAGTAGCAGCTCGCTGATTGGCTACTCGATTTTGGTAGCCGTTCGTGAATTGAATCGGTGGGCATGCTGGAAAGTCCGGAAACGTGAAAAAAACTGAACGGTTGATTGAGTTGGTATGGCCTTCACCTGCGATATGAATCTAGGAGCTCCTAGTATCTGAGAATCGTAGGAAGAGAACTTTGTTGTTCGTTGGTGTTGTAAAATTAATGGTGTCGGAGGATGGAACGGGTGTTTTCTTAGTAAGGTGTGGCGCTGAGTTTGTTTATCCGTAGATAAAGATTGACAACTTTTAAACCAAGTGGGAATCTAATATTATGCTCATTATGGGCTGTCACGTACCTTATGTACCGGTATGTAAAACTACAATCACAAGGACAATAGGGCTACCAGCCCCAAGCTTGGCACCAGGGGATGCGACATTTTAGTCATCCAGGATGCTGCTATAATAATAATATTATAATATATTATTATAGGTGGTTGCGGCTAGCGCAGTATACTGGTACAATTCGGGCAACAGCCACAACTACTGCACCTAGGAAGGTAAGTGAAGGAAGGTAAGTGAAGAAAGGAAGAAATGAAGGGAGGAAGGGAGGAATGAAGCGCAGACTCGAAGTGTGTGGGAGGGCCGTGGAGAACGGTACTTTTTTTTTTTTTGGAGTGTAGGATTATTTTTTCTTTTCTTTTTTTTCTTTACGCCTTTCGTCTTGGGGATCTGCGAGAAGGAAAATAAGAAAAAGAAACCAAAGGATGGGAACCCCCAAGAGCCTGGGCCACCCCCCCTCCCCAATGGCCCGGGAAGGGGGGCCCCCCACTACCGCAGATATTGCTACCTCTCCTACAATTCAGTGCCGCTATTTCTTTCCTAGACCACCGTCCACTACCGCAGATATTGCAACTATAGAGCATGAAGGTTCTCGGGCAGGCCACAAGGGAAAAAAGTGGGATCCAATGCCACCAAAACAAGTCTTGGCTTATTGCCTATTCTAGGTGTCCCTAGGTGTTGTAGCCAAACTTTTACCCGCACTGGTGGGTAGCGGGGCGTCGCCAGAATTTTGTCGGTTTGTGTGTGTTGGAGCACTTGTTGCTGTGTCGGGCTGTCGCCCGACTTAAAGTACTCCCGGAGCACGGTTCCAGTATGGTTACGAGAACTTTTTAAACTGCATTGGACAAAAACACAGATTTCACGCATTTCAGGCTTGCCTTTTTCAGCACAGGAAGTCATCCTCGTCACTGGTCATTACTTATGTTGGCGTAACGCTCTCATGGTTTTAGATTCAACTTGCCCCAGCTACACCAAAACATTTTCACCTGCCCGACCACTTTATTCCCAACCATATCCAGGGAACCCTTCCCACTACTCAGCTCGACGCCGGCTTCTACCTCCCCTAGCCCCTGTTCCTCTCCGAGTTCCTGGCTTCCATCTCATGGGTACCATTTCCTCTATAGCTATGGACTCCCCATGGCCTCCTAATCCACCACGGTGTCCGACCGCCATCCTCGTTGCCTCTATCGTTTGGTGGGGTATCCCACTACCTCCACTGACGCCGGCAGTAGTTCTTCCACCCTCTGCATTTACCTCCGATGCCTTTTTATCCCTGTCTAGTCTCGCAATATCATTCCGTAGTCCCTCGATTTCGATTTCGATTTTTCGAATGGATTCACCGCGGAAGCAGAGGTTTCCCATTTCTTTTACTGGTAGTAGTGAGGCACTAGGTAATATGATTAGTGTGGATTGTAAATGAGAGGAGGTGGGATTGGATGTACGCTTCTATCTTCTTGTTCTTCCACGGGAGAGCTAGTGATTGTGGTCGATTGAGGGAATGGGACACAGGCAACCAAATGTGCTGCTAGGAGAGGATAACGGACAATATGTGAGAAGATAAAGTTGAGGTATGAGGAGGAAAGAAGGAGAGTGGGAATGTAGGAATGGCAAATATATACTCACAAGTACGACCACCACTACCAGTCTCATCCCCAGTGAGGCTAATCCTTGTCGTGCCGCTGGAGAGGTGCTGGAGAGCGGCTGAGGGTTAGGTTTGAGAGGTAGGTAGGTATTTCGATGTAGCCAATAGCAACGACCTTCTGAGATCTGTGAACACTCTTTTCTGGCTGTCTCATCGCGCCAATCAGCCAATGGCTTTGATACTGGGCAGCCATCCATCCCACACATTCGAGCAAACCAATTCTGCACCAGCGAGTTATGGGTTTTTTCTCGTTCCAGCAAGCATACACTGCCTCGCCTATACTTAAAAAGGTGCATCAACCCCCCAGCGAGAGAAGACGATCACAAAAAATCATAAAAAATCAAAATATTTCTTTAAAATACACCAGAAACACGGCTGGATTTTTATAAATTTCTCCCATATCAAAAGGCAACTATGGAGATGGCCTGCATTGCGTAAAAATCACCCTTTTAGGAAGATCCTGACGCGGGCATACCGACGTGTTGATACCATCCCTGACCTATCACCTTGTTCGGCACCATGGTAAGTTAGACTATTTGGTGAGACGTTGGGCTTTCCCTGGGGTAGAAAGACGTTGCGAGGGAATCTACAGGGGGGTCCGGGATTGATTGGTATTGGGGGGTTTTTTCCACACAGCCTCAAATCCCGCAACAACGATGCAATATGGTCCTCCTACGTGATCTGTGTCCATTCAGTGGAAAAAGAAAATAAGGTTGTTGACATGGAGCTGAAATAGGAAGTGTGGGAGACATTAGATGGCCTTGTCGAAAGTATGGTGCCCGCGCCCTCATACCATTAGTCTTGTGGTCGTTGGATGGGGGGGGGGATGGTGAATGTTTTTCAGTGGGATGTGTTGTGGAACCCTTGGCTTCCGCGCTTGTGGTACGGCAAAGCGCAAGGGTGTGGTGGGTTTTTGGTTAAGGTACGTAAAGATAACACCGGTAGCTTATGTCTGGTAGATTGGGAGGTTTGCATCTATATTTCCACCCGCCACTGTCCCATCTGACGTCCTCATTCCATCTCCTGGCTGTAAAAATTCATAAATAATACACTATCCTCGGAGTGTTTATACACTGTGTGATTGTCACGGATTAATTTTGGGGGAAAAACACGCTTGGGGGTGAGCATGTGCTTGAAAGAGAAAAACGCTTCTGTTTATTCGTTGCCGTCCGATCTCTGCAACTCCTATACTTGGCTGTTCCAAAGGCATCTAGAAATCTTGGCACGGTGTGTCGCTACCAAACGCCAAGATGTTCGCGTATTCTGGGAATGGTCCCCTTGGACTGAAATTGCTCGGGGTTCTCTGAAGCTTGTAAAAAGCTAGCGTCTGCGCACGCCAGCATTTAGTAGATGAGCAAATCGCATTAGTAGTAGTGGGAGGAGGATATCAAGATATAACTGAAGAATACATCAGTATGTTAGCAGGTTCCCCTCACCAAAGTGCTCTATGAAGATCACCTTTTTTGCGGTGGAAGGGGTGGGCGAGAGGATGATTCTAGGTTAGCACAAAAACGCCTAGCATCAGATTTGAGCGGAAGTTATCAATGGCTGCACTCTTTACTGCGGATACACTGAATGGTAATCTGAAATCCGGGCCAAACAGCCATACACAGGGAAGGGGACAACAAGGTGGGGCTAATACTCGTAAACACGAGAATGCATCAAAGGGGGAGGGAATATAGTGGGCCTTGGAAACTACCCGCAATTTTCGTCTCGGGGGGGCCAGATAGCTACTAAGCTGCTCTTTTCCTCAGCCTAGTTGTGTTGGTATCCAATGGTGTCGTTATACTCGAGTATCCGTAATATTTGTGTGCTTAGGTGTACTCGGTACTCCGATAGTTTGCGTCTAGGATACCGATCGCCTGATAACTGCTCGTGAGTGGCTGGAAAGCTGGCTGATATCAACCAATCAGCGTACGCGAAAAACCCGGGGATGGGCAGGGTTGATTTCAGTCTTGGGGGCCTTGTCCCCTTTTCATTTTTGGGTGCTGGGAAATCGACTTGGTGCATTGGAGTAACATAATAGGCCCCCACTCGCACAAAGCGTACATGACGTAAGAAAAGGAGGGTCCATTTGCACCGGCTCGGTCGGAGAGGGCAAATAAAAGGCGAGGGTTTGACAAGGGCCTTTGGTTGGAGCATGGGTGGAACCCAAAAGCCACTACGGAAATAAGGCTATGACATGCTGCGGGATTTGGAAACAGCGGGATCTACCGTATAATCTGGCAAATGTCGGATTGGAGCTAAAGTTAAACTAAGGCAACTGGACCAACAGGAGAGCTCGGAGAAGGCGAATCCGCCAGAGTTTAAACATAGGCCACGGTGGTTGGGCAGGTTCAAGAAAATCCTCACTAGCGTTGGTCCGACTTTTACTATATTATACGGTACTTGTACCATGGAGTAATCTGGTAGCATCAAGTTGTCGAAATCAACCACTCAGATCTCAATCGATAGTTCTCATGCACGCCGAGCCTGGCCCCGTTCGTTATTTTTCGAAAAAATACAGTACAATACTATCAAGCTCTATGTTCATGCTCTGCAAAGAGCGGAAATTTTTCCCAATCCCCGCATTAGGCGGTGGCACGAGATGATTTTCTGGAATATTCATTTTTTAGGAAAAGGAATCAACGAACCCCCCAGCAGAAATCCAATCCACAAAATCACCCCTGGCCCAAATTAATTTAGCTCTCCAATCCACATTTCGAAAGAGACACGAATCTTTAGTTCTTCAAAACACTCATCTCCTGTAATCCCTCAAAAGTGGTTGCCAATACCGTGGGTGCTATTATACTATTACTAACGGACCGGGCACTCATACCGGGAACCATTCCTCTAGCAATGCCTAATCGCGATTGAATTGCGCGTGGCAATGCCCAGATTGTGCAAGTTTTGGGTCGGGTGCTCCCAGAAGGCTTTTTCCCATCAGGTCACATGCTGGGTGGATCTCCGTAAGAATTGGTACATATCAATTGGCTGAGTCCCACAACTGGTGGCAAACAGCAGACCCTTCCCAGAGGGATATCTGATCATCCTAGGTCCTCAACATGGGATGCCAGCAAAGAGCATCTTTTAGGCGGGGCTCTGACAGGCAATGTTGGCAAACTGTCATGGACGGGGGTGAAAAGATCTCGTTGCTTGTTGTTTTGCGCAGTCGTCAGTGTTCCAGCAGAAGGGTTGCCAGCAGCGGCTCTCGGGCCATCAGCGCCGGGGTGAGATAGGAGAATGCTCATATTGAGATAGTCGTGGGAATTCCACCACTGAGCTTATCGAGGGATCATCTTGTCGTTGAAAGTTCGCGGCAGATCGGGCCTATTCGCAACACATCTCCTATACTAGGGATGGGGTGGTCCGCTGTCCTGGCAATTGTCATGTTGGTGGACCCCTGTTCTAGATCTCAATCCGACGAGGCAATACCAGCCCATCCAGCTTAGGCCCATGAGGCGGTGAGGTGCTCGAAGGGCTTTCTGATAATATAATTGGCCCTGTCCATTATGGAAGGCGTTCAATTCCTGTTTAGACGAGTCATGCATCAACGAAAGATGTTCAAGACCGAAACCAACCCCCGCACATCTTTTTTTGTGCACGCTGATCCACTAATATTAGCCAACTTTCCAACCGCTTCCTGCGAAAACAATTTCAAATAGAATATCAAAATATTACACCCAGTTTCTTCTCTAGACTCTCTTCCCCCGACTGGAGCGTAACTGGGAAATTGGAGGGGTAGAGGAGAAACTGATAAGCTGCCCCCTCCTTCCTTGACCTCGGAGGGGGTCTTGATAACATCTCGCCATCCTAGACAAGATGTAAAAGGCAAATATCGGATAATGCCCATGTAGAATCGTGGTCGGTAATGTACTTGTCCCGATTCAGTGAAATTCAGAAAACCGTGGGTAGCGTATATATGCATCCAATTATGAGACCATGGGAGACCCAGAGTAAAGGGCATACTCCGTTTATGGTTGTAGTTTTGGTTTTATGTTTGGGCAGAGGAATGCGGGGTGGTCTGCCCAGGCTACTAGTGTTTTATTTATTTATATATTTTAGTATTATAAAAAGCTGTGTTCTGGCTGGATGTTTGGGTATCTGTGGTAGATTTCCTACACAGCTCGGGGGGTACTTTCCAGGTGTTCTACAAGATAGACAAATTAAGTTGGCAAATCTTGAGATCGTAATGCCGTGAGTGCTCATACGCCTGGATTGGTGGTGATTCCCTATTAAGTTGTTAATAGCAAAATATTGAATCTTATGAGCTCTTAACCTCCTACCATCAGAAAGACACTACCTCAAAGATCTGGGAAAAAGGGAAACTATTCGGGAACTCAAAGCTAATATTCTGTAGCTTCTGGGAACCAATCCAACCGGCCAACCCACTCAGTCGGGGCTCTCAAAAACTCCCTGGAGTTTCTTCTACGCGAAGGCGCTTGTATCTCATGTTTTACTAGGGCCTGAGAGAGCTACATTGGTGGCATGTATGGACCCAGAGGCCTTCACAACCCTTAGAGAATTACGATAAAAGATTGGGACAGAGTGAGATTGATACCTATGTTGCAACAGTAACTTTTGGTTGGCACAGCGTCTAAACCGCACCCAAGTAGTGCGCAAGTAATGAAGATAAGTGTGAGCTTAGCATCAAAAAAAGATTAGTAGACCTGTCAGGGGGGCAGACATTAGACAACCACCACTCTGCCAAACTGTGGGTGATTAAAAAGACTAGAACTCTGGAGTGTGCCGAGGTATCAGTATGAGGGCGGTGTGATATTGGGAGTGGTTACTGCTCTTGGGAGTGGTTAGATCGCTGGAGATGGTGAGTATGTTTCTGGAACACCACCCTGGCTACAAAATAAGAAGGGATGAATTAAAGATCTCAAAGGAGCATTGCCATCTAACTCGATAGTGATTACTCAACCATAGGGTGAATTTTTCTAACCCTGAAATTGAATAAGCAGAAGGACAGAGACCATCATACAGGCCAGATCAAAGTACCGTAAAAAACTCGAATACAAGGCCCGTGTGCTTTGTCGTTGAAATTTCCTCCTCTGGGATAGGGGTAGGCGAGTCACAGCAAACTCACCCCTCGGCTGGGGCGAAAAAAAGAAAAATACACAGCGCTTTACCACGAGAGGCAATCACAACGGCATAGCACACTGACCTTGTATTCGAGTTTTTACGGTACTTTGATCTGGGCGAGTGATATTGTGTGGATGAGAATTAAGAACTCGGTGGGGATAATGTATGCCATCCGGTGAGTTTTGGGAGGCACACATCACTGTTCTCACCACCCCTCCTGCCCTCGCATCAGATCTCGCCTCTCGTGACCCCACCCTCGCCCCGGGGACACCACTACTGCTACTGGAATGACGTCTAACTTTCTGGAAACTGTTGGCGATAACTGCCTTAGTCCTCGTAGAAGTTAGGGGAACTATGTATTACCACTCTACACGGCAAGCGCGCTGCAGAACTAGCAGTACACGCTGTCTCCGACACTCTGTATGTGCGGGTCGCTGCATGTCTGTGGGTTCTGGGGGCGGTTTCTAAGCTTTATATTTTCAATCCTTTATCAGCGTTGGGGGAGGACCCGAGAGTTTGGGTATGTCTGGCCTGCCCTTGGGCATCGAAATTTGTAGGAGCATGGAGGAGTTATCAGGTTAATGTTGGATATAGAATACGCTGTAGGGGTTGGGGGGGGATGTTGCTTTAGTCATCTAGTGGTCCTGGTTGTCATTGCATACCGGGTCTCTTATGCTTTTCCTGGGTTCACTTCACTTCACTTCTCTTCATCACTGGAGGCAAATACCATCTTTTTTACCCCCTGGAAAATAAACTAATGACTTTTTTCCCTATTTACCTTCCCCGGTCCTCATCTCTGTTGATGTCACTTCTCGCATTTTCTTGCTCACCGTTCCCATTTACTACCGCTGCCTGGATTCCTGTACTTGACTGACCGCCTGGAAGGCACTCATTACCGCTACTGGTGTCTTGATTCCCGGCGCCTTATTGCGCTCGGCCCGTGCCACCTCTAGCAATAAGGTTGGTGCTAGTTCTATTGGGAGAGGGGGGCGGGGGCGGTGAGCACTGTCAGAGATATATAGTACAGGGAGTGGCGGGGAAGGAACTGACTGAGATTGGGGGAGTATAGTGGAATGGGGGGGCTTGTTCTTTCCACCTGGAGGTGTTGGAAAAATGGCTTCAATGTAGCCGAGGTATTGCTGGTAGGGAATAGTGGGAACTCGTATCATTGGCACTGTGTATAGATACCTCTCACAGGTATAAGTACCATTACCCAAGTAGCAATGTGCAACAGTTATCGGAACAACTCTGATTCGCCTTCCTTGAACTATACTGTTCGCAGGTCCATCCGGTTTTCGCTTTCTCTTCAAGTCCACATCCCTCATCACGGATTCCAATAGCAGGTTTCCACCATTCACCATCTCGACCAAATCATGCGAGTGATTTCTTGTGATGATTAGGGGAGCTCCCTCAGGGGGTAGTATTGTGTCTAAATTTATTGATCATATGGACTCAGCAGGCGCGAGCTTGGGGCCTAGCTCTTGCTATGCGCTCTGCAATTCACCAGGGCCATTTTTTCAACAATTCCTCCCCCCCGCGACTCAATATTGCGCTTTAGGGGGTGGGATATGAAACAGGGTGCTGTTGTTTGTGAAAAACGCCGTCGCTCCTTTCGTACAGCCCGCTGTAGAGAGCTTTGCAGGAGGGGGTGGAAGTGTTGCGTGGGAGGGGGGAGGGGGGAGAGGGAATGTTGCTAAGTCCTCAGACAGACTATCATCTCACACTTGGTATCCGGTAGCGCCATGGCAGAGATGATATAAGAAGAGGGTAGCAGTGTTCAGGTGGCGGAGTGTGGGGTGGTATATCGTAGGCGGCCGATACCACACCGGGAATTATAGCTAAAGGATATTATAATTGCTTTGTAGACCTTAATTTGTCACAAGTTTGTCCGCTCCCCGAGACTTGCTGCCTCCACTTGCGCTTCCTTCCCTTCCCATCTACCACAATTAACACCGTCCTCCTCCCATGCCCATATAGACTGCCCCCCCCGTGGGTCGGATCATTGCTGCTCTGACACTCCAACACCTGGAACCTCCTTGGGATATTTGGTAGATAAAGAGGGAGGAAGCCTGGGGGAACAGCAAACAGTAAACTCATAAGGTGAGGGGAACGAGGAGGGACTAGCGGGGGAGGTACTTGGAGTGATAGATGTGGATATGGCAATTACTGAAGGTGTGATGAGCCGAACGACGCATTGCATTACGGTGATGTGGATAATATCCGTCTCTCACTCCCTGTAAACCTTTGGTTGGCATGCGTTGGTGATTTACTATGGACTTGTACAAATATGGTCCACGGACGAACCTTTTTGTAAAGCTCCGTTGCCACGAATACTTGGCACTGGCTACTTCGGGTGAGATTTAAAATGTCCAGAAGCTGTCTCCGAATACCAACTCAACAGCCTAAAAAAACGACCCCGGAGATAAAAAAAAATAGCGATGCAGTTCTTGGTAGGGGGGGAGGTCGAAATACACTCGGAAGAAAAGGGGTTGCAGTTTTTATTTCAGTGTTTGGTTTACTGTTGGGAGAGCAGCGGTCTGTCGCTAGTTCTGGACACTTATTCTCACCCCGGGTACGAGGTCTTGGCAAGATGTGCCGCACGAACTAGGTTGGTACTGAAAAACCCCTTTTGGTCCTGGGGTCGACCTCCGGAGAGTAGAGAAGAAGAAAGAACACAACCGGTTCCGAAGCGGGCCCCTTGGGAAGGAAGGAGGAAGACGGAGAAAAAGAAGAAAAAAAGCTTGTTGAGCAAAGTCTTATCGGAGAAGAAAACTTCTTTCCGAAGTTCTGTAAAATTAAAAGAAGATAGACACTTAATTGTCCGCTCACATGTAAAGAAAGGCTCCCCTTTCTCGTTCCCAAGAAACACTGTTGATGTAACCACGATCGTCCGCTCCTGCTGTAAGTACAGGTAGGCTTAAGGCCTTTTTAAGGTTCCGGCTCCTGCCCTTGCCCGGGCAACACAACCACCACATCAACCCGCCTCCGGCTGCCTCTATCTACGGTTTCTATCTATATAAAATCTAAGTAAAAGCAAAGAAACCTAGTAACTAACTTGCCCCATTGCCAACCCCACAGTACTGTACAGTACAGTCACTAGACATACGTCTTGGTAATTGCGAAATACTGAGACAGTCTATGGGTCCAGCCGGTATTTAGCAGAAGGCGAATAATGGTATTGTAATGGTGGAAAAAAATGAAGAATCAAGCATGAGCTATTATTTTAGTAGTAAGGGAACAAGGATATATTGAGTGCTCTGTATCGTATGGGGTTTTTCATGGTGGGGAGGTGGGGTGTCACTATTCTCCCTGAGTGGTCGCTGAGTAAGCCTTCACCAAGACTTTTGTCTAGTGACTGCCAGGCTGGAACAAAAGCTGATTAATCGGCTTGGTGCACCTTCCGGGCCTTTGGGGATGGGGATGAACGAGTTTTATCAAAGCATGAGGGTTCGGGGGGGTGGGTCAGGAAAAGGACAGAATGTGACTCGAGCGGGGGCACAGGCCATGCCATACTCGTTATAAGAGAGCTGCCGCTCCCACAGAGGCTTGCTGGTCCAAAAAACAATATTATTTTTTCCCTGCGGCTCAGAGACTCGCCTACCGGTAGAACTGCTCTAAAACAGGGGCCCTGGACAAAACACCAGTGATCGGTCGGGTCAACCCCCAACAAGATGCTCATTGGCTAATACAGTAAAAGGGCTTCTGGTAAACGTGCCAGCATGATATAATATCATACTGTCGGTAGGCCCGCTCTGGAACAAAGGCCCTGGACAGAGCACCAGTGATCAGCCGAGTCAACCCCCAACAAGATGTTCATTGGCTAATACAGTAAAAGGGCTTCTCGTAAATGTGCCAGCCTGATTCTACCGGTAGCCTTTCTTTAATGGTTGGCCCAACAGCCCCCTTCTCGGGGACTCGGTCTATAGATTGGAAATATTAGGCTTTTTACTCGGGAAGGGGGCACCCCACTGCAGCCGATATTGCTACTATAGTCCGTGAAGGTTCTCGGGCAGGCCACGAGGGAAAAAAAGTAGGATGCGATGCCACCAGAACAAGTCTTGGCTTATCGCCTATTCTAGGTGTCCCTAGGCGTTGTCGCCAAACTTTTACTCGCACTGGTGGACAGCGGGGCACCGCCGGGGTTTTGTCTCACATACAAAATATAGCCTCAAAACCGGTTTGTATGTGTTGGAACACCGGTTGCGATACTGCTGTTAAGGCTCTCCCCGAGTACGGTAAGTTACCAGTATGGTTACGAGCGCTTTTCAAACTGCATTGAGCAAAAACACAGATTTCACGCCTTTTACGCTGGCCTTTTTCAGCACAGGAAGTCATCCTCATCACTGGTCATTACTTATGTTGGCGCAACGCTCTCATGATTTTAGCTTCAACTTGCTCTAGGTTCACTAAAACATTTTCACCTGCCCGACCACTTTGTTCCCAACCAGATCCCGGAAACCTTTCTCACTACTCAGCTCGACGCCGGTTTCTACCTCCCTTGCCCCCTGTTCTTCTCCGAGTTCCTGGCTTCCATCTCATGGGTACCATTTCCTCTATAGCTATGGACTCCTCATGGCCTCCTAATCCATCACGGTGCCTGACTGCCATCCTCGTTGCCTCTATCGTTTGGTGGGGTATGCCGCCACCTCCACTACTACTGGCAGTAGTTATTCCACCCTCTGCCTTTCCCTCCGATGCCTTTTTATCCCTGTCTAGTCTCGCAATATCATTCCGTAGTCCCTCGATTTCGATTTCGATTTTTCGAATGGATTCACCACGGAAGCAGAGGTTTCCCATTTTTTACCGGTAGTCAGTAAGTTAGTCGTGAGGTATAATACTAGGCAGTACGATTAGTGTGGATTGTAAATGGGAGGAAGGGGGGTTGGATGTACTCTTCTATCTTCTTGTTCTCCCACAGGAGGGCTAGTAATTGTCGTCGATTGAGGGAATGGGACACAGGCAACCAAATGTGCTACTAGGAGAGGATAATGGACAATATATGAGAAGATAAAGTTGAGGTATGAGGAGGAAAGGAAGAGTGGGAATGTAGGAATGGGAGATATATACTCACAAGTACGACCACCACCAGTCTGCTATTCCAATCTAGCACAACATCTCCAGTGAGCCTAATCCTTGACGAGGAGAGGGGTTAGATTCGAGACGCAGGTATCTCGATGTAGCCAATAGCAACGGCCTGAGATCTGCAACACTCTTCTTTTCTAGCTGTGTCTTGCTCTGCGGGGCGGCCGGTGGCCCTGGTCCTGGGCGGCCATCTGTTCCACACTGCCGAGCAAACCAATTCTGCACCCAGCGAATTATGAGTTTTTTCTCATTCCAGCAAGAATACGATGTCGCCTATATTTAAGAAGGTAGTACATCAACTTCTTAGCGAGAAAAGACCATCACAAAAAATCAGAAAAAAGTCTAGATATTACTTTAAAATACACCAGGAACACAAATAAATTTTTATAATTTTCTCCCATATCAAAAGATAACTATGGCCTGTATCGCTTAAAAATCATCCTTTTAGGAAGGTACCCGGTTATCCTGACAAGCTGTGCTGAGACTCCCAAATTATTGGGTGGAACGTTGCGCTTTAGCTGGGATGAAAAGACGTTGTTAGGGAACCTACAGGGGAGCCCGGGGTTGACTGGTACGGGACCTGTCTTGGGGGCTTTTTCCACATTGCCTCAAATCCCGCAACTAAAGCTGTGGTCATCCTAGGTGATCTGTGTCCGTTCGGTGGAAAAAGGGAGTGAGGTTATTGGCAGGGAGCTGAGGTAGGAAGTGTGGGAGAAAAGAATGAGCCCGTTATTGATAATCGGGCACCTGCATAAGGTAGTCTTGTGGTCGATGAATGTGGGGGATGATGGGAAATATTTTCTGCGACATGCATTGTGGGGGTGTGGTGGCTTTCTGGGTACGGTAGGCGGAGATAACACCCGTAGCCTGCGTCCGGTGGATTGGGACATTTGCATCCATATTTCCACCCGCCACAATCCCATCTGACATCATCGATCTCGATCTCGATATATCCTGACTGTAAAAATTTCATAAATAATACACCCTCCTCAAGGTGTTTGCACATCGCACGATTATCACGGGTAATTTTAGGGGAAAAAGACAGCTGGGGTGAGCATGTGCTTGAAAGAGAAAAACGATTGTTGTTTATTCGTTGCCGTCTGATCTTTGCGGCTCCTATGCTTGGCTGTTCCAAAGGTATCTAGAAATCTTGGCGCGGTTCATGGCTCCGAAAGGCCTAGATGTTCGTGTATTCTGGGAATGGTCCCCTTCGACTCAAATTGCTCGGAATTCTCTAAAGTTTGTGAAAGCCACCATCTGCATACACCAGCATTTAGTAGATAAGGAAATCGCATTGGTAGTAGTGGGAGGTGATATCAAAATGTAACTGAGAAATATACATTAGTATAATAAGTTCCCCTTACCAAAGTGCTCTATGAAGATCACCCTTTTTGGGGTGGAAGGGGTGGAGGAGGATAATTCTAGATTAGCACAAAAATTCCCAGCATCAGCTTTGAGCGGAAGTTATCAATAACTGAAATCCTTACTACAGACACCCCGCATGGCAACCTGCAAGCCAGGCCAAATAGCCATACACAGAAAAGAGAACGACAAGGCGGTACTTGTATACTCGTAAACACGAGAACGAACAAAAAGGGAGGGAATACAATGAATCGTGAAAACCACCCGCAGTGTTCGCCCTAGGGGCCGGGCAGCTACTGTTGTTCTTTTTCCCATCCCTCATTTAGTAGTGATGGTATTTAGGAATGGTGTCGTTATACTCGAGTACTAGTTGTATTTGTGCGTTTCGGTGTCCTTCTATATATCGTGTCTCGGATTACGATTGCCTGATAACTGCTAGTGAACTGGGGTTAGAAAGCTGGCTGATATCAACCAATCAACGTGCACGGGAAAATGTGGTGATGGGCAGGGGTTGATTTCTGCGTTGGGCACCTTCGGCTGAACTGTGTTCTGGTGGGGCTCCTTTTCGCGGTAGGGAGTTGGGGGTGACTTTTGGGATTTTTGCTAATGCTTACCCTGGGGACTGGTGTTTGTCCTCTGTTTTGGGTAAATAACTAACCGGGAAGGGTTTCTTTGTGAAAAATCCGGACTTAAATTACACCTTATTGCGACCTCTTAGCGTGAAAACGAGTTTTACTAGATAATGCTGCACTCCTCCTACTTGTAGTATCCGAACGTTTGTGAACACAACTGCAATTGAATATGAGCAAAAAACTGCTGGAGCCTCGAGATTTTGCTGGTATACAATAGCAGTTATATTCACAACCGTTACAGTAGAGACCAGACCTTGCAATGGGGGGCCTGGATGGGGGCAGGGGCAGGGGGTAAAAAAAGAAAACACCCCGCCGTTTTCGGGGCCCCGGAGGCCCCGTAACAAACATTAGGGAAAACCAGTTCAACTTAATCAAAATGCACTATCTTAGTCACTTTTCCTCCCACATATGACATTTTGGATCCATATTAACGTATTCCACCGAGATCCCTGAGCTAGCATAATGAGGATCGAATTGAAGAGGGCTACCGCAGGTCTATTACCCTAGCGGGAATAGCCTATCTAATATTTAAGAGCGAGGTATATGGCTTTATAGGATGACCATATATCCAAACCCAAGCTCCCGGAGTTATGAGCTTCTCAGAGGCATCTGGAAGACGACTCGGAACACTGAATGAGAGCATGCTTCAAGATATATTTAACTGATTGGAAGAATATTTAGAGAACACTACTTCTCTCATTTTCTAGTTGCATATGCATTAGCTGCATAATGCTTTGATAGCTGGATATCAGAACTGATCACTCCAAATTCCATATTGCTATTAGTCTGTAGGCATTTGGACCACATATTCATATATAGTCTCTCATGACGAAGAGATCGAAAACTGTCTACAGCTGGAGTGGGGATACCCTCAGATGAAATAGCAGTTCAGGGGATTCTCTGAGTTGAGCTGGGTAAGGTTTCAGGGTCAAACGGTGTTCTCACTTTGTTTTGACGAACTAAATTGTTAAGGAGATACTTCTTAACTAAAGAATTCGAAGTAGCATGAACATTAGTTTAAATAGTAGGCCTCTCCCCCCGTGGTTGAAGAATCATCAAGCAACAGAGAAGAGACCTTAACAATATATCAAGTTAAAAAGTTTATTCTAAAGCTTTTGATATTTGACTACACTTTTATCTTTACCTTTACCAAATATTTACCTACAAGCCTTCCTGACTAGTAATAATCCGTTGTCTCGAATATCCTCAGCCTAGTTAGCTTGGAATCCTACGGTGTTAGCCACCACATAACAAGGTTAAATAAAAATGAAGCTGCCCACTAGATCTTGTCACACTAGGGCCGCCAGCAGGCCCTAGGAATGAGGCTACAGATACTAGACATTCTTTTGAAGACAGAAAATGTTGTTGCAATAGAAGGCACCAGGAGGGAGACAGCAGCTGCACCTCAGTGAATTCTCAAAGGCCTTGTTACGGGGTAGCTAACACAGTAGGACTCCGGGCTAACTAGGCTGAGGATATTCAAGACAATGGATTATAGCCTGAGGTCAGGAAGGCTCAAGAGGAATTGCTTGATAAAGTAATAGAAGAATAGTGTAATAACTTATAATATTGTTAAGGTCTCTTCTCCGTTGCTTGATGATGTTCTCAACCATTGGGAAGAGCCCTACTATTTATACTAATGTTCACGCTACTTTGACTTCTCTAGTAACGAGGTATCTTTCTAAGAATTCAGTTCGTTAGAACAAAGTGCGAACACCGTTTAACCCTGAAACTTGCCCAGCTCGACTCTGAGAATCCCCCGACTGCTATTTCTTCTGAGGGTGTCCTCACTCCACCAGTAGTCAGTCTTCGATCTCTTCGTCCTGATAGACTATAATGGAATATGCAGTCCAAATGCCTACATACCAATAGTATTATGAATATGGAGTGATCAGTTCCAATATTCATCTATCAATGCATAATGCGTATGCATTATTAAGAGTAGAGAACTTGTTCTCATCGTTCCAATCAGTTAGCAATATCTTGAAACGTGAACTCTTTGGGGTTCCTGAGTAGTCTCCCAGATGCCTCCGGGAAGCCCCTACTCAGGGAGCTTGGGTTTGGATATATGCTCTCCCTCATGGTGGGATATACCCAGCCCTCGCGCATAATTATGCAAGCTATTCCCGCTAGGGTAATAGGTAAGAGTCCGCAAAAGGTGCCAGCAGGGTGCGGACGAGGGGAGGAGTCTATGTAGATTGCTGGTAGGGTTTTTCATGCATTATGGGGTATCGCCGGACGAATCTAGACCATTGGGCTCCCACAATCCGGCAGGTATGCTCGAGAGACCCCCAGGTGAGAAGAGACCAAAGGTGAATATTCGGACAGCATCAGGCAGCCCGTGACAATTGCGCAGGGTAGTCAGGATGGGAACTATGGTATTGCCAGTGGGAGGCACCGGGGCACAGGAGGTGAAATCCTAGGATACCCGGATATTCAGGAGATTCAGGACATTCAGGACATTCAGGACATTCAGGACATTCAGGACATTCAGGACATACAGGACGCAAAGGTAGAGGTTCAGGATGCACGGAACAAATGAGGTGAATGAATGCCATCCAGATGTCAGCCCTCAGCGTTTAGAGTAAATCTTTTTTTTGCTGACATACTAACTATTGAAATGGACTAGGAGGTTATATAGAGTTTTTATTATTGTTAGATAAAAGACCAAATGGACTGAAAATTGTTCCAATAGAGTGGTAAGTGTTTTCTTACCGAATGTTTTATCAAGTCTAAGCTAGGATAGTCATTAAAACCAAATTCTCAGTTCTTGGATTGTAGAATTTGCTGCGCACGTGCTATTCTTACAGCTTAGCAAGGTTTTTGCAATTAGAAGAGTTACATAGAGTAGCTAATTTTCCATACTAGTTATAATATGATCTTTTATTTCGCATTTTATTCAGAACTCAATTCCCTTCAGTATTATTGAAGGCAGTCAAACAGCATACTTGAGAAAACTGTGACTTTGACTTTATCTCATTTAAATACCTTGTTTCTGAAGTCTGGGCTAAGGTGCCAAAAAGGTTGATTTGGTAATACTATATAAGAACTGAGAGAATAATAAATGCCTGTCTGAGTCATTCTGGAGCAATCTATAGTATATCTTCTGAATATAACATTATTGTTAAGAGATGATATGCCTCTGATTGTGAAATTAGTATAACTACTATTGAAAGCTAAATTTATTATTCCCACTTATATGTCTTACATGTTATACAGTTAGCTAATAAACTGATATTTTTCCACATTCTTTTCATATTTGTAATTCTTATTACTAGTAAGCAAATTAATTAATAACAAATAAAGTAGCTCATTTATATAGAATACAATTAGTATCATGATATATTATTACAATTAGAAGTTTATAACGTTTGTGTTATAAATTGGGACAAAAGTGAGTACATGGTTTCACATGAGTAATAGTTATTAGTTATAGATATGTTATGTTTCATGCTATGAGGTTATTTGACTCATAATAGTTTATATGGTAATGTAATAGTAAGTAATTATTATGGTTACTTTAAATTCTGATCTTAGGAAGTGAGCCTTGCAGTCAGTCTTGCAAGGCCAACTATGATGTAATAACTTTTGCACATAAAATATATTAAGGTTATCAGTTTTGTACATGTTACCCAATTGGACATATAATTTGTTTTATGAGTTTGATTGGTTAAGTATATGTTCTGGAGTTAACTCATAAAGTTAGAAGTCAGCTGATCCATTTTATACTATAACTTATTATGAGTCATGGGGGACATATGACACAAAGGTAATGAGTCAGTAGGGTTAGGGCTAGAGGAAGAGCCTTATATAAGGCCAGCTACAGGCAAAGGAGATAGGCTTTTCATACAACCATCTAAGTACTATACTTTTCTATACTTTATATTCAAGATAGGTTTTACTTTTACTCCATGATACTGAAGATCCAACTACTACCTACCTTGATCAGCAAGATATCAGACCTGCAGACTATTCTGATAGTGTCAGAGACAGGCCAAAATACAGGACTATTGTGATAGTTCTTGAGTCATAACAAAACAATCACATACCATGTCAAGAGATAGTATTACTATCAATCAAAGACAAGAGCACTTAAGAGAAGCAAGTAAGTTGTTCCCTGTTGCACTAAAAGCAAACCAGAAAGCATTGTTATAATATTGTAAATAGTAGCTGACAGATAGGGATTATCATAATAACATGAATCTGATTTCTACAATCAATATTTTTTCTAATAGTGAATAATATACCTTATTCAATCAGATGCAAACTATTGATTGAAAGAAGTAATAGTTGCTTAAAAGTAACACTAGGTTATTTAAGTATTATAAAAAGAGGTTGAAAAGAATAAGATCCAATGGTAAAATCGATACTAGGAAAAAAGACAAAATGATGATACTAAAGTAGTTAGCAGATAAGATATATCTTGCAGACAGGGAGTCACATCTGGTGTTCTTCTATTTTCAACATTTATATATTAGTGGAAGTTTGTTCAAGTTGAGTATAGAGTAAGACTAATAAGACTTCCAAAAAGCTACCAGATATAAGAAACCACTACTTAATTATGACAAGTGGGTTGAGAATAATGGAGTGGCACAGGTGCTACAAACAAAATGTGAAATGAGTTCATATTAAATGATACAATAGGTATTATGAGTGAGAGAAGGAGACATTGCAGCGGTTAAGAGATATGTTGAAACATACAATTAAGTTCTTATATTGCATACTGATTGCCTGCCTATTGGCAACTTATTTATAGTTAAACTTGAAGTTTGAGGTACAAGGAGTAAAACTGAGAAGGCTTGAGGGAGCTCTCAATATAAGTAGAGCAATTGGTAAATAGTCATAATCCTAATTAATTACTAGTAGTATATACTAAGGTTACCTTACGGAACAGACTATTCAAGTTAACAAAGTTAAAGAGAGGGCTTGAGATAATAGCAAAGAAGCTGCCAGAAGTTAAGGCAAGATTGATTTTTTTAGAAAGATAGCAGAATTCAAGGTATCCCTTGAAGCAAAAATCAAGATTGGTGGGCTTGTGCTTGAAGTGGCCATTGCTTGGATTCCTTTGATCTACCATGAACTCTCCAAATGGGCACATGGAAATCATAGTTTTAGTCTTACCCTTAAGGATTGTTATTTACCAAACATCGGTGCTATACTGGCTACGATTCTAAAGGTATAGGGCCAATAGTCAAACCCATATAAATGGGAAGAAAAGGATTTGGAGGAGGATGTGTCAGTCTTTCCAGGCACTAGTACTAGGATGTTGGTGGGATAGGTGTGGAGTTATTGGAAGGTTTACAACTTGTTCTCTATATGGGGTTTTTCTTTGAAATTTCACTTCAAGTTCTGATAGTTTTCAAGCATTCTAAGGTTTTACAACATATCCTGCTTTTCTCCAGCACCCTGACTTTATAGTTTAAATAAAGATGATTGATTGAATCCCCAACCCCTAGGAATCCAGGTAGTAGTTGATTGATCTACCAGGAGCTTTCTCAATCGGCACATGGAAATCATGGTTTTATTCTTATCCTTGAGAATTAGCATTTACTAAACAAATGCCCAATACAGGCTATAATCTTAAAGGTATAGTAACTGGAGATCCGTTGTGGTGGGCTTGAGGGTTTCAGCTTAGCTGTGAATGCACCCTAGGTAGCCATACCTCTGAAGCAGGATTTGAGTTTACTGCTTCATCTCCCCCATACCCAACGTGGCCCTTCTCACTTTTTTTTTCCTAATTACAACCCCCTCTCCCCTACAGCGACATCAAGGAACATAAATGAGGCTAGCGTTAAAAGATTGAACAAAAAATATTCTGACCAAATTCCCTATCAATAAAACCTTATTGAGTCCACCCCAGCTCTCCCTCATGTGATTTAGCTTCCAAGCATCTAGTTTATAGGTTGCCTCCCTGCAACCAGGCCAATCCGCCAAGCAATATTCAGATCTTCTCTGCTCAGTCCTTCCCTACTGAAATCACAGACTAGGATTTAGTGGATGATAACATGGAGTTTGAGAATCAATGGAACACGTGCCTCAGACAAGAGGTGGAACTAGATTCCATGGTACAATCGATACCATAAAAGGGAGAGTGCCAGTGAGATAACCCACATGTTATAGGATATGTTGGGACATATAGTTAAGTACTACCCGTCTCTGATTGTCCCCCTATTTCTAACTTATGTGCAGAAGGAGTTTGGAGATCAGGGATTAAGACTTTGAAGGATTCAAGTTGAAGGAGTTTTGAATGTGCATGGGGCTGTTGGTGAATAGTCATAATCCCAGTTAATTAGCTCATACTAATATTGGCTTACAGAAATGACAATTGCTAAAGCCAGACATGACTGAATCATTCCCAAGAAGCTGCTGAGGGTCTAGGTGGGATTAAATATTCTAGCTAAGACTGATGAATTCAAGTAGCCCTAGAGGCAAAGATCAGAGCACCTGGGCTTATGCCTAAAGAGGTTGCCAATTGCATCGCAATGATCTACCACTATCTATCTCAGTGGGCACATGGCAATACTGGTTTCATTGCCATCTCTGGTGATTGCGATTCAGCAAACCACTGAGCAGTGCTGGCTACGATTCTAAACGTGCAGGATGCATGGACTGACCCCCTCGAATGGGAGGAGGTGGAGCCTAAGCAGGAAATGTCAGTCTTCCCTAGTACTAGGGCATTGGTGGATATGTGTGGGGTTAGACGGTTTACCGCTTGTTCCCCACATGGGGCTTTTCTTTGTATTTCCGCTTAGGGTCAAGGTCCTTGATTCACTAAATCAAATTCTCCCAATCAAATTCTCCAAAAGTCTCTAGGCACCAGAATATTTGTGAATGAAGACCATACATTTAGGCTGAAATTGAGAAACGTCTTTTTGAGAGAGTAACGACCTTATCTGTCATCCCAGGAACGGTGATATCGTCAGGAATTTCGCATCAGGCTGGGTAAGGACACAACCCCGGATGAGATGGACAGTACCCTAGAGGCAGATATCCTGAGGAAAGTTCCTGAATATATTTCTGAAATGTACATAGAAGCGACGGTGCCGGGGAAGCCACATCGAGCTACCTACTGACAGATGCATATCTAGATTTCTGCTCCTCTCATTGAACATCGATGCGATCCTTCAAAAACTACGATCCATTGCAGAGCAAAGGCTCAACGTAATGGCCGATGGCTTGGGGTTGGGGGATATTCACAGCGAAACACTAGCTCAGATAAAGGCACAAGGTGGGCAAAGGCGAGGCTTGGGATGGCCACTTTGATGTGGGTCTCTCACTCAGAGCGGCCATTGAAGCCCGATGAACTATGTCACGCCCTAGCAGTCGACATAAGATCGCCGAAGCTTAATGCCGACAGTATTCCTTCAATAGCGACATTGCTAACCTGTTTCTAAGGGTTCGCTACTGTAGACAAGGAGGCTTCTACTGTCCGGTTAATCCACTTGACCCTTCACAAGTACCTCCGGACTCATCCAGAGCCTCCCAATTCAACCCATTCGACAATGGCAGAAACCTGCTTAAGTTATCTGAACTCTCAGTAGGTCAAAGATCTTTCGGACACCCTCTCTCCCTACCTCCGAGGCACACTCTTTCTTAATCATTCTTCTTTATATTGGGAAATTCATGCAAAAAGGGACCTTTCAGACTGCACAAAATTGCTTGAACTAAAGTTATTTGGTGATTACAATAACTACATATCCATCATTATCCTCCTGGAAACGCAGAGACTGTACTCTTGCAGTGCTGGCTCAGGCAAAAATCTCCTGTTCGGTGGCCTACATTGTGCATCCATCTTTGGGGTAGTCGAGATTGTAGCCGGTTTGGCAGAGGTGGAAGGCTGTGATATCAACCAAGAAGACTGCACAGGTAATACACCTCCCATGTGGTCTGCCTGTAGTGCGCATGAGAGAGTGGTGAAAACACCGCTCGGACGGAACGAGGTCAACCCCAACAAACCAGATAAGGACGGCCAAACACTATTCTGCCGTGCTGCTTGGAATGGGCATGGGCATGAGGGAGTGGTGAAAGCACTGCTAGGACGAGACGACGTCAGTCCTAACAAGCGGGGCGGACTCTGCCAAACCCCACTCAGCTGGACTCCCTGGACTCCCTGGGGTGGGCAGCAGGGAGTGGTGAAAACACTGCTCGAGCAGGGGCTAAGTTAGAGATTTTCCATCTACCCATATCGGGGGATGTGAGACGCATCTCTATCCATCTTGGCAAATCTCGAGGGGCTGTCCGGGGCGACAACGACGAATCCAGTGGAGCAAAATCCGAGACAATAGGGTGCGACTGGAACCTCACCGGCAGAGGAAACCCTACCAAGTCCCGGGACACTAGTGTTCGAATAATATCATACGGTACGTTACCAGACGGTAATCAACGGATTTCGTACAGTACCGCAAATTATACCTGCAAGGTACGATACAATACCAGAAAAACTCTATCCCGTGCTACTAAACCCGCTACCAGGTAATGTTGTCTCTGGCCACATGAGTTGGTGCTGACAAAGTGCAGACACATTAGGTTTCCCGATAATAAGCTAGTTTGAACACCTAGTACGGCGGGTCAAACGGACCAGGAGGGCAGTTTGGGAAAAGTGTGCTATTATAGCCCCTTCCTCGCCAATCAAGAACCTAACTCATGCCACGACCCCGCCTCCTTTTTCCACACTGAGAACCCCGGATTCGACCAATCTACGAGACCCCAGCCTCTGTACCATCAACTCTTGATACCTCCAAGTTCTTTCTCCACAACCCTCCTTATCTACGCGATTTTTTCCCTCCCTTCGAGGACATCGCGGAGAACACATTCGCCGCCCCGAGCGCCGGCTACCGGGCAACGGTGAATATCTTGGGAGAAAGGAAGGTGGTTTTCAGGAACATTTGAAAAAGGGAAGCAGTAGCTTCTTGGATTGCATGTTTGACAACAACTTGAAGAATAGTGTACAAGTGAAAAGAGGAGCGAGCAAAGAACAGAGGTTTCTTCACCACTATTGAAGAGAAAGGTTAGCAAATTATCCTGGCAAGTCGACAGATTATGTAACCTCTAATGTGTAGTAGTAGCGTACTTCTTTAAAAGGCTCTCAGGTGTCGCTCTGGTTGGAGTCGTAAGAGCAGATATCTTTCTGTTACCCAGAGTGCGGGGAGACTTAGTCAGTGGACCCCTTGGGATCACTGCACAGTGTATTGGCTTCACAGCCAAGAGGGGTAAGATTCAGAGCTAAAAATACGAAAGTGGGTTGTGGGAAATTGCGTTGTGGGTGAACAATCTTCAAGAAATCTTATCATTGACAACCTTTTTGAAATTGATAATAAGCCTTAGAAGAGCTTTTTTTTTCCTAATGAGATAATGTAGCTAACTACGGGCCTAGCGTGCCTTCATCTTTTTACCCTCTATCCATCCCAGGCCACCCGGCCACCCACCCTGCACCTTGAGGAACGCGGCCAGTACCGCAACTGATTCGCGGTATAATGTTGTCGGCTGAGAGTAATGATAGTATCATTACCCTTTGCGTGTATTTCAATTTGCGAATAGGCAAGAGGAATACACCGGGTGACATTTTGGAGTACAAGACCGTGCTCAATAACTTCTTGGTTAAGAACTGCAATGAATTCCTGTGTCTTGGCTATTTCGTCAAGACCGGGCTAGACTCCGTAGTGGTAATCATGATTGATCTTCTTAATCACCTTCGCATGATATATCATCCGTTCTGCAGCTGAATTTTAGTAACAACTAGATTGTCTGGAATTGAGATCATTTACCCAATGCACCGTGAATGTTGAAAATCCCAGCCGGCTTGATATTTTCGGTTTTTCGTGCAAAGTCTTGGCCTAGAAACAAATCGGAACTAGGGGGGAAATTGAAAGTGAATACCAACAGTCAAGTATGCAATTTCTCCACATTGCTGCCGAATCACCTTGTTTTGTTCGTTCCAGCATTGAAACCACTTTTCATCGACCTCTTAAGCCCGCTTCTTGGAGCGCTCATACCATATAGCATCAAGTTTCTCCAACAAGTGCTTAGATGTTTGAAAATGTTGAAGGGAGCAAGGTTGATTGCGATCCACTCCGGGGTGAATAGCCTGGATGGCTGTATTCTGACCAATATCCGGGTCGAAAGGTGGAGAGCCGAACCCGGTTACACTGCTCTGAGATGGCTGATCCAATTTAGCACCACTCCTCTGAGGCGACAGATCCGATTTAGCATCACTTTTCTGAGGATCTGGTATCATCGCAGGGCTACCCATCGAGGAGCGCTGTGGGGTGTGAAACATGGTGGAAGAAGAAAGGCTTCACAATGCTGGCGGAGTGACGGTATAGGTGGTGGTTGTGTTGCTGTTAGAGAAGTACATCAGAGGTAAATCTTTTGTAGTAGCGGGGAGACAAAGCAGCCACACGCCCAGTCCCGCTTATGTTATAATAGCTTGTTGGACTACCACCTCGCAATAGGGGTCTCACGTCGACCAGTTTTGATCTTGGTGTACCGGGTATCAATAGTAAGCCCTTTCGAAGTCCTTCTGATTGGCCCTAGGGCCTTCTTTTTTTTAACATAAGTTTATTCTCTTCGGGCTTCCTATGGGATCTATGATATCATAAAAGGGTAGATAACAATTAATCTGAGGGGCGGGGATATGTTTAGCTCGTTAACCTTAAATAAATGTTGAATAACTTCCTGCCGGACTCTGTATGTCTCGTCTGCCCTTACATACAATGCCTGCAGCCCTAAATCCCTTTCGGGCCTTACCACAAATTAAAGAAAGTTAAGTCCCCTCGTCGTCGCTGCCCCATTTCGGGCTACCGGCACCCATCCACTCTCTCAGTAACTCATCCAATGCCGCCACTTCCTCCCCAAGAACCGATATCCCACCTGCAAGGAATTGCCCCTCCTCCGACAAATCCTTCACCCCCACCATCTTCCTGGAACCCCCCCCCGGTGTTCCGAACCGTCTAGTCCGTCTGTCTTAGAGGTAACTTAGGACCGGACAGACTGCTCGTGGTGGTCCGTCTTTTTCTGAGTCCATGGACGGACTAGGGCAGATGGAGGTAGGGCCCTGTGGTGTTTTTCTGTTGCATCTCTTTAGCTAGTTACATCTCTTTGGCTAGTATGCTCAGAAACTTCAAGCTCATGATCTGATCTCACTCATAGTTTATGAACAGGCAAATCATGTGCCATATCTGTAAACTAATAAGCAAGGAATAATACCTCTTTGAGGAATAAAAAGCCAAAAGTGTTTTCCAAATTAGAACTCAAAAACGACCGGTGTGAATCTGAAAGGCAGCAAGCATATATTTGCTGCTGAGGGCACTGGCATTACTACCATTAAGAAGTTCTGATATTGGTTGCAGATATCGGGATCCGAGAGGGTTAATTGAGTTCCCCGGTAAGTCTTCTGGAAAATCCTAGGCATTGTGCTACGAGTCAAACTCGGTTGCATCAGTTCTTTGGCTTTATTGCGGCATCACCACCACGACTTTAGTTAAAGCAAGTGACTTATGGCAGTATTTAGAAGAGAAATAAGACTCATAGCAGAATGTCCGGTTCAGCCCCACCTCAATATTTGGAGCACTTGATGATCTATTTAACTTCCTTCCCTTTCTTGCAGGGATACCGTTTATTGTATCGGTTACATTATAATATCACCATGTATCACTCATAGTTCGTCTGCAGCCCCCGGCCGTCCCCTACGGTCCCCCTCATTCTTTTTCCACATGTGCCCGGCTGTCATTTCTAATATTATCATACTATACCTGCCGTCTATGGACCCCCCCGCGCAGTCCTTAGCTATACCCTACAGTCCTTACCCACACCCTACAGTCTTCTGAAACCCTATAGTCCCACGCGCAATCCAGGCCGTCCTGCCACCCACCCCCTCCCGTTCGCCTAAGTAGCCGCTTTCCCGCTTGTCTCACTATACTATACTAGTAAAGGCCTAACGTGTATATACGATAGGGCCCGGCGGTCCCAGCCTAGTCCGGCAGTCGCCCGAGTAATTTGTCCTATACAAGACCAAGGCTAGCAGTCATGTCTTCTTAGCATTATCCCCGCCGTCCCTGTGGACGGTTCGGAACACCACCCAATTCCATTCCGATGTATCATACCCACCTGGTTGTTCAAGACTTTTAGGTTAACAGAAAATAACCGGTTTTCCTGCCACCTGGGTCTCCTTGCGCAAATTCTCTATTAAGAAGACACTCAGGCCAAAAACAGCAGCTCGTCCGGCTGACATAAAAAACCCCGCTACTACAATCCCGTTGAAAATGATGGCATAATAATCCCAGTAGTGGAGCACTGTATGGGAGCAGAGATAGCGGAGGCACGGGGAACGCTCACATATATAAAGGAACACCAGAGTGAACATCAGGAATGTTCTAGGGCATGAACGGATGTATAGGGCATATGCGGAGCATAGGGCTATCACATGTATGAGCAGATTTTTCACTACTTAAGTTGAACCGTAGCTAGCAATCTCCATAGAGAATCGACACCACAACCTCTCAACCCATCAACAGATTCGCTCACAATTGTTAGCAAACCTCCATCAGAAACAACGGACACTTCCAGACTGCCAATTACAACCCCTCTCAACCATCAACTTGGAGCTTCCACCTCCCCAGCACAAACCAAACTGTAACATTTCCTTATCTCTTTCAGTACACAGAAAGCTTTAAGAAACCATCATCCTGGGTTATGCACTTGAAATCGTAGCCAAAGAGTGGCTTAGGCAGATTGATCAAGTGGAGGCTTCCAAAGATTGTTAGATAACCCTTTTACTATATTGCTAAGGTCTTGGGGTGTTTGACGGCCCGGGCTTCTCACTATCATGGCTAACTGAAGAGGTAACTATCCAACCAGGTATATTGAAAACTCTGTCAATATCGAAGGCTGCTCTTTCTAAGTCTGAAAGATGCAGCCTTTAAATACACTGGCTGCCACTGGTTTTCCCAAAGCCTTACTTCTATGAGCATAGCTCATATCTTAAACCAACTATGGTATGAAATCCATACCATGAAACAATATAACAATAAAGGTATCAAATGATCTCTTGAAACATTACTTCAAACAATGGGAGTATCAAACTATACTTCCAAAACATAATCAGGGAAAAGCACAACCTTGTATCTCAAAAACCAAACATAAAACAAACTAGGGATCAAAACAATATCTCCTGCAGAACAAGACTACAGCCCCAAGCCAGTATCCTGAAATCAAACTAATCATAAGGAAAAAATCTCTCAGAATCATAGTACCCTTACCAGTCACACAAACTCAATCAATCCCATGAGACTGAGATTTGACATTCAAGAACTGCAGCCATCGAAGATATTAGAACTTCTAAGAACATTGGAAGATAATTTAAGTTTGGAAAATGTTTCAGTAAATAACTTGCAAAATTGAATATGTGAAAACCCAGAACTACAGGATAGCAAGCACATATGATATAAGTACAACTTGATGGCAAAGCATTTTATTATAAAATTCATGAAGACCGCAACACATAACTTCCTACAATACTTTTTTAATCTGACTTTCAGTGGCTTTCTCATTGAAAAAGTGGGATTACTAAATACCAGTGAGTTATTTACTGTTGGTTCAAGGACTTATATGTAATAACTAAAGCCTATTCAGAATCCAGCTAACTGTGTTCAGCCTTTTTGAACTTACAACTTGAAGATGACTAGAGTGGTGCATCGAAAAAGTACCCCGATACTTTGGCTCAGTTAAGTCATGCCAAGTTTTCTGCAATAGTCTGTGGGACTGAATAGACAAAGTGCTAGAAGCAACCAATACAAGATAGACAACTTTGGCTCCTCTATACATGAGGGTAGACAAAATTTGTTATCATACTATTCTTTATGGAAACTAAATCAAGAAGTAACCAGGGTGCAGAGTTTGCATTCAAAAATGACACCACTAATAGGAGTTGTCAAACTGAAGAGCAAAAGGTGATCAACATCATAGCTGATTCAACCTGGGAAACCGATTTGGCTAAAACATAATATGAGCTCAATAAGCAAGCTAAGCACATCCTTAATCCAAGGGTTGAAGGCCACTGTGCATGTTTACTACACCTGAAACTTGGAAGACCAGAATTATATTATTAAATAGTTGGACTTGAAGGCAACAGTTCTCCCACCACCACAGGTTGATTTTACCAGACCATACTCATTTAAAATAACCCTACACAATATCTTCACAGATCATGTTCCAGAATATATAAATCCTAAGAATCTCATAATATTTAGTTTACAACTACTGGATACATTTGTTACATGATCTCTATTAAACACCACATGCCTTCAAGGCTATCAACAGACAGAGAAACCAATCAAAGCTATCGGAGTATGTGTGCAAAAATAAATGTTTACACAGAATAAGTGCCAGAGGCTAGATTGACTCGAATAGAGAGGATCAAAAATAAAAGAGGACTAAGGTAGCGAATGAAACCCCTTGTGTTGCATTTCCACCCCTTTTTGTCAAGTAGAAAGAGAGATTCCTTGCTAACAAATTTTCTCAAATGCTTGTGGAGTGACTGGTAATAGTTGCTGGTATCAGGATAACCACTTCACTGTTGGTATGAGAGATATGGTTTCATCACAGGGGCATGGTTGTGGATTTTTCATTATGTCTTGTTCTCTGTTAACTCGTATCACTTACTAATGTATCCAGTAATGCACCCATAATAAGAGGAATGTCATCAGGCTTGACGATGAGATTATTATCGGTTTGTAGATAGCACTACTATGATCGTCACCAGGCATGTGCATGTGATTAATGAATTGGTTGGTTCCTAGATGAAGTGTGAATACACGTGTTTTGGATTGCTGGTTTAAGCTAACAGTGAGAATATTGGGAGAGTATTGCCTACTAGTATCAGGCGAAGGAGTTCTGTTGAGATAGTTATTAAAGTCATTCTGAGTGATTCTTTTTTTTTTTTCATTTTTGCTCTCTTCTGCTTCCTCCTCTGCAAAAGTGGAATTGAGTGATATTGGCTAGCGTGAGGTTGGGATATAAATTTGAATTGTAGTCGGCATATAATAGCAGCTTTTTTGAGAAATGAAAGTTGAAAAGAGATCATGAGCTACAATTCATCTCGGGAGGCGCTGGATACCAATATTGCTCACTGGCAGAGACAAGCAGATCTCAACTATATTAGTAGAATACAGGCATCAACTTAGTGATTTCCTCTTCCCGGACTTTATTTCACATCATTCATTTATGGTAATCCATAGAATGGAAGTTCCACTTGCCATGCTTGTTGGATTGCGATAGGGTTCCGGATGTGGAATAAGTGTATAAAAGCTTTTCTTGCATTATATAGGGCTCGTAAGCAAGAAGGAAAAATCAATCAGAAGAAATATAGTTCCAGACTATTCAATGTCATCCAAATATACTTTCCCCAGGAAATGATACCTCAGCATGATCTGATCACTCAGAAGGCAAGCTAATACCAATCAACTAGAAGTATAAAAAAACCACCCCAGTGTGGCAGAAAGTGATGGGGTACCCACTTGCTGCAATTGAATACCCTAGCCTGCTTGCCTGCTTGCCTGCTTGCCTGCTTCTCTGTATCAGGATGAGCAGTAGGATGTGTAATGTGTAGTAGTAGTAGCAGGATGTTTAATAAGTAGCATCAGCTCACTCTGGTGGCCGAATCCGTCTTCAATTACAAGTATATCATTCCTAAAAGAAAGAAAGAAAGAATTGTAGAAATGGCGTGAATAAGCAGTTCGGAAAGGGACAAAGTCGGAGCACCCAAAGACATTCTACTGGCAATTAGCAGTTCAAGTATGATAGATAAAGTCATATCATAGGTGTCTGAAATACTGGACAGTGGTTACTATTAAACTTCCATTTACATTCAAGTTACTAGATACATTTAATTTAAATCACTGACAAACTAATTGAAATGACATCCCACAACCACCACCACTTACCGATATCAACAGTACCTCACCACCCTTGTTTCAATGCCACCCTGTCCTCCGAAATCATAGTATCTTATACAAAACTCCCCATGTCCAAAAGCCAACAGGGTGGCTTTACAAATACTTGCGTATTTTATAATACCCTCCGATACCTACTCCCCCGAACTTACCGCACGCCTCCCTCACACCCTCACACTCTTCATTCTTCTCTAGTGGCTGACAGGTGACTTTCTCCTCTACCTATACGGAAGAGTCCACTTCATAGACCTGGCTGGTGGTTCGCTCAAGCACGGCACGCAATACATAATAACTTGCATAACCCATCAGCCACACACTCCCACCCCCAAACAAAAAGGAGAGCAAAAGAGAGAAAGAGACAGAGAAAGAGAAAGAGAAAGAATCTCAGGTAGTATTCCGGAAGCTTACCCCATACCATTCCCAACAATTTCCAAAATTGAAAGCCTCAGAACGAGTGACAAATCAGTAGCTGTAAACCATGGCATGATGCCGTGCCGCACTGTGCATACTAGAAATCAAAAAGATCCCCATTTCACTGAAGGGGTGTGGTATCGTAGTGGTAGTACACTACCGCACCTTGCCCCGCTGTTATCATCTCTCTTCCCCTAGTTTGACAATCTCGAACTGGTTTCCTACAGGATTCGCTGGTGGTACATCATAGACAAACTGGTTGGGGTAGCTTACCTAGGAAATGTAATTCCTTTGGGCAGCATATCTCTGGATAAGAGCTGAAATATTTCATGCCTTGGAATCTGGGCATCTGAAGCGTATAACCATTTGGGGTTGCTGAGACTCCCTCGCTCCAACTCCCTTTCTTCACTTGATGTTTACTTGCGATGCTATAGGCAGCGAACCCAAGCGTCCAGTCCGTCCGTCTTCGGGTCCGAACGGGACAGACGGCGTACCTGAGAGGACGCCCGGGCCGGACCCGTATCTTGGCGTCCGCCCGGAACACTGTCCGGGAGGGACGGGCGGGGACTACAGGTGTCTCAGGTCGCGGAATCTGCCGTGCGCCTCCACATGACCGGTGGGCCCTGAAGGTGACGGGACCGGAGGTCCCCCAAGGAATTGGCATAGACAACTGGTTACGGCTGATGACCGAGGAGTGAGATCAAGGCTTCTAACACCCAAGGCAATGGCTTAAGTTCTTACAAAATTGTTCACATAAAACTATAAGTTAAAAAAGGTAGGAATATGTGTGTATATATTGTGTATTGGGAGAATTTGTAGTTTTGAGAGATGGATATAAGGTGAATATAAGGTGGATACATCTGGTGGTTATTAATAAATCAGTTATGATCAACGAAGAAGCTATTGGCTCACATAGAATTACAACCTTCCCCCTACTACCGCAATAGAACTTGAAGGGAGAGAGGGTTGGGAGGGCATTGCCTATCAGGTAGAGCAGTTCGGTCAGGAGGGTTATTAAAGTCATTCTGAGTGTTTCTCACTTTTTTCCACTTCTCTCTCTTCATCTCCCTTCTTTGCAGAAGTGGAATTGGGTGATGTTGGCTTGCGTGAGGTTGAAATATAAATTAGAATCGCAGTGGGGGTATGATCATAGCAGCTTTTTGAGAAAAGAAAGTTGAGAAGAAATCGAGAGCGACGATCCATCTGGGGAAGGGCTAAATATCGATATTGCTCCGAGGCAGGGTGGCCTAAACTACCTTAGTAATCTTCCGGCATCAAGTGAGTCCCCCTACCCGTACTATGTTTCAGATCATTCCTAGGTTATGATCTAATGCCTCACCATGATCTGCTAGGTCAGAAAGCAAGCTAATACCAAGCAACTACAAGTACAGAAAAACCCGCCCAGTGCAAGCAGAAAGCTATGGAGCACCCACTTATCGCAATTGAATACCACCACCGGCTTCCCTGCTTCTCTACATTGGGAGGAGGGAGCAGCATGTGTAATGGACAGCATCAACCCACGCTGGTGGCGGAACCCGCCTCCAATTACGGGTATATGATTCCTGGAAGAAAGGAGGAAAGAGTGGTAGAACGGTATGGATAAGCAGTTCAGGCCAGGTGGGACAGAGTGAAGTCAGAGCATCCAAAGACATTCCACCGGCAACCAGCAGTGCAAGTATCACAGATAAAGTTATATCATAGGCGTCCGACTACCGTAGTGGTCACTATCAAACTCACATTTACATCACTCGACATATTTAATTCAAATCACCGAAAAGCCAATTGAAATACCATCCCACTACCACCACTACTTACTGGTATCGACACTACCTCACCACCATTATCTCGACGCCACCCCGTCCTCCGAAATCATAGTATTTCATACAAAACTCCCCATGTCCAAAACCCAAAAGGGCGGCACTACAAATACTTGCCCATACCACAATACCCTCCTATACCCGCTCACCCCAAACTCATGGCTCACCTTCGCTCGCTCGCTTGCTCCATCCATCCTTCTCTAGCGGCTAACTGGCGACTACCTTCTCTACCCCCACGGCAGAGTCAACTTCACGTGCCTGTCCGGCAGTTCTCTCGAGCACAGCAAGCAATATATAATAACTAGTACTGCCTCGCTTTAGTAAGAAAAAAAGCTTTGTATCATATACAAGACAATAAATAGGGAGAGGAGCAACAGCTGGCTTCCCAAGGTAAAGGAAGTAAAAATAAAATAAAAATATTTTTATTTTATTTATCTTTTTATTATATCTTTTCCTATTTCTTTCTTTACCAACCCCCCTCCCATTCGCTTCTGCTACCCGCCGATCGCCAACCTTTAAGGTCTAGAGCCGGATTCTACCTCCTCGTAGCAGGATTGATAAACCCCACAGCCCTATTGATGGAGGGCTAAGTTCTTCAATCTCCCAGTCCCCATAGGGCAGGACTTTCTCCTGCCCTACATGACGGATCGCTCAATAATAACTGATTTTCAGCATGGATTGAACTCCTGGGCTCCCGCTAATTGCACAGGAGTGTTAACCACTGCGCCAGCTAGGTATTTCATGAAACGTCAACCTGGGAACTAATATTTATCCTACTGGAAGCCCGATTTTGGGTTTTTAATAGGTGGGTGGTGTGTCTCTTCCCGAGCTGCTGGTAGATTTCAACAGAGGTGTTTCTTACTCCTTAGGTGTTTAAAATGAGAGATTCTCGGTGGTTTAAAGCAGAATCTGTGCTTTGTGCGCTTGTTATTCTCGTACGATACGACTTGCGCGACCCGTCAGCCACACACTCCCACGCGCAACACCCTCCAAAAATAAAAGGCGAGGAAAAGAGAGAAGAAAGAGAGAAAGAGAATCCCGGGTAGTATTCCGGAAGCTTACACCATCCCATCCCTAACCATGTCCACAGCCGAAAGACTCAGAACGAGTGACCAATCAGCACCGGTAAGCCATGGCACGATGCCATGCCGTACAGCGCATACCCAAAACCAAAGATATCCGCATTTCCAAGAAGGGGTGGGGCATCACAGTAGTAGTACACTACCCTATCTTGCCCCACTGTCACCACCTCCCCTCCTTTAGTTCGACAACCTCGAATGGACCCCCTAAGGGATGCGCTGGTGGTACATCCTAGATGAACTGGTTGAGGTGGCTTACGTAGGAAATGTAAAATCATTGGGCGGCATATTCCTGGATAAGCGCTGAAAGATTTTATGCCTGGGAATCTGGGCATCTGAAGCCTATAACCATTTGGTGTCGTTCAGAGTCCCTCGCTTAAAGTTTTTTTTTGCACTCGATGTCTGCTTGACGTGCCGTAGGCTTCTAAGAGAGTACAAAGGGCACAGAAACACTCCAGATAGATTCAACCGCTGCCGGGAACGAACCCCACACCAAATATCCAACAAAGTCCCCAACGAACCGTATGATACGAAGGAGTTATCCGAACCCATTCAAGACACGGAACATCGGGAGCCTCCGAGCAGACAACGGAAAAACTCAACCAGGGGCTGGAAAAAAACCCCGAGTGATAGCCCGTGGTAATAAGCTCAGGAGGTCAGATGACGGGGGGACCAACCTGTGTGTACTTTATCTGGGGGCGAGGGCACTAAGTTATGTGTCCCTTTGCGTACTAGGTGAAGAGGTGGCGGCCATCACTCAATTGAATCTTTCCATCACCCAATCCTTCAGAAGTAGGCACTCATCCGTGGATGCGGTAACATTTCCTTCATTACTAGCCCTAGATCTGTTGGAGCGGAAGAACCATATCCTTATCTCACAGGAACTTGGTTCGAGAAGCTTAAGTACACTCCGATGCCTTTCAATGGTGTTTTTTTCGGTAGCGGAATGATGACTGCACAGGAGATACATACTTGCCTGGTGTTGGTTGCCCTCTCCTTACGGTACCTCTTCTGTCTTTACATTCCCTTCCCCGCACATGCAAACTACCACACAAACTGGTCCCGCGCTCGCAGCTTTCACCTCATTTATCCACTGATGGTTTACAGAACATTCTCTCTCCCGCCCTGCTGGGGTTTTTTCCTCTTCCGCGCTCTCACAACACCTTCCTCCTCCTTCCCACAGCATCGACAGCCCTCCCACACAAGATCTCTCCCCTGATACTACAATTGAATCTCAATCAATACCTATCAATAATCCTTTACTACTAAATTCTCTCCTACTCTTGTTGGCATCGGATACCACTCTTGTCTATTTATCTCCTCCCCATTCACAGGGCTCTTGTTCTCCCCAATCGTTAAGCATCGCAAAATGGTAAAACTCTAGTCTCAGTCGGTGTCATCTCTTAATAACCCTCCTATATGTAGCATTATCAAAACGTCTGATCGCGGTTTCGAACAAAAGAGTGGATCACCCATTGAATCTGTAGCAGCTAGAAACATCATGTAGGGTTGGAACAACCCATTGCCAATTGGGCAAAGCTCAGAGGAATGGTCGGGAGGTTGTCGGAGGAAGGTCCAGCTGGTTACCCGGAGGTCATAGCCCACTACCCACGGACCTAAGAGCCAGCAGCACATATAGGACCATCGACTCCCGGGTGTGGAGATCCTCGAAGCTCGCCACAACTCGCATTCTCGTCTTCAAGCTCGCTACAGCTCGCGTTTTTTGTTCCCACCCACCACCCGTACATTTATCATTGCGCCCTCATTGTCAAAACTAGGGATTTATCGGTGGCAACGATCTCAAGTGACAAGGGCAGCGGCATCTCCCCCAATGCCTCCGCCAGTGGAATTCTGGAATATGGTCGATTAATGGAATGGATTGCTTGGATGGTTTCGGTTTCTCATTTCTCTTTACTCATTGGGTTTCCATTCTCGTATAATGGCTACTGTCTCAATGTACTTGTTTGGCTTTGGAAATTGCTCAGAGGGCAAGGTGGGACGCTCTCGCCCCATACCTTTCGACCGGGGCATCCAGAATTAATTATTCGTTAGTAAAGGAGGTCCATGCTCAGACAAAACAAGCAGAAGAAATGTACATCTATACCCAAAACAATTTATCGCATACCATAGTTTTCGCCGACTCTCGGAGGTTGTCTGGCGAACATCACAAATTTCCGTCGGAAGCTTCTGCTTGAGCCTCTTGTAGGGATTTGCAAAGGAATCCTTGTGGATAAGTACTCGTTAAAATGGACATATGTATCCCGGCGGCTACATCCAAGGTCGTTTCAATAGAACCATATGAATCTGTTTTGCTGCTCGTTGGGAACTGATGGAGTGTAAGTCTGTCGATTCCATCCTTGCAATCTTGCGATTGGATGGGGTCGTCCTAGGGATCGCTGCAGCAGGGCTAAACTGGGCGACATTCTTTACATAGTTCTCGGTATTGCCTTTGTGGAGACTTGACTGATTACGCGGGCCCCTCGGAGGAGCCCCGGGGGGTTCATCGCCGCTCGCGGTCTCTCGAGCTTCACCCGCGCACACTACCACTACTTCCAATATGGCAGAAACAGCTACCACTCCCTCATCGTCAAATCGTCAGAATAACAAATCTGGATCTCGACCTCCCTCTCGTCCATATACCCCACTACTACGCTCCTCGCGCGGTTCCCTTGTTAGTAAAACCGTTGACAATGCTTTCCCGCTCAATGCACTTGAATCTGCATTCGCAGTGATGCTGTGACTACCCTAAAAGTTAATATGGCAGATATGCAAATTATGCACGATAGTTTATCTAGGTTTAGTGAGAGCTTCTCCAGTTTTCTCTACGGATTAAACACGAATGGTTTCTGCATGGATTCCACCGAAGTTTGTCTCTTCAAATATTTCAACGGTATTAGTTTAACGGATTGTCCCATAGGCGCCAATTCAGGAGTCCTTTAAGAGAGCCAAGGAACATGAAGCTACATTAGGTTTGTTAAACTTCCATTTGGTGGCCGAAGGTGCCCATTCTCACCTCCCTCAGATCGATTGGTGGGTGGCGGTTCACAGTACAGTGGTTGGAGAACCGATTATGACACTGAAACTGCATTCTTGTATACTTTTCCACCAATCCCCTTATGATTGGAGGTCTGACCTCTTATTGCAGAACAAACGTCCAATCCTTCATCCACGAATCTACTTGACCAAGGGTCCCAACACCTACGAAAACCCCTGCCCGCCGTGGCACACCGAGAGGTAGCGCCCGAGGAACGCGGGGAGCGCGGGGCAATGGGATCGCTAGGGGAGGGAGAGTTCCGAGATACAAGTGATGCATGGGGGATAGCAAGGGCTAGCTTTCCATTTGTAGCATAGCGTGGTGGTGTCACTATAAAACTTAATTAAAGTTATGTTTTTGACAAGGCGATACATTCTAAAAGACGTTCACATAGTGCCATTATGAGAGAAAGCTATTTTGGTTACCACCGCAGCCTACACAGTTTGTAATATAATACCGGTAATAAAAAGCCCCAATTCCCAACCACCGAGACACGGAGGTAGAGGAACAAGACAGGATAATAGCTTTAGTCATCTCGTTTGTTCTAGACGGAAGGATTGACGGGAGGGCAGAGGGAAGGGTCCATTGCCATGTCTTTCCTTTATTATTATTACCGTGGTACGCAGGCAAACGGCATTATGCATGCAGGAGAGATCCGCAGGTGTGGCAGGCGATAGAGTGATTGAGATGGTTCTATCATTCGCATATAGATTTATGTTTGGTTAGTTAGTTTGTTTTGGTGAAGGTGACGAGCGAATGAAGTTCCTAATTATAATATTATATCATACCCATCCTACCATTTATTTTTAGCCCTAGTCTACTTCGACCGTTCGACCCTTACACGATTTATCCTCCCCAACAACAAACACATACCCGAAGCCAAAGCGTGTTTCTAGAACCATGATGTGAGCACGCCGAGCAGCGTATCACTGTTTCAAACTGGCGGTAATCTTGGCCCTTTCTCCAATGATCACAACTTATCACTCGAAAGCCTGCAGATATCTGCAGTCCAGCCCTGCCCGGTCAGATAGGCTCTCAAAGCCGGACTGTGGCCCACAATCCGGCCCGTATTGACCCAGGCCGGACTGGTCGCTTGCGAACACTGCATGCAGTATAGCTCGAATTTTGCAACTTTTTTAGCCTCGGCAGAAATCGGACTCCAAAGTGGGATCGGCTCATGGAATTCCTCCAGCACTACTCTACGGAGGTACAGGGCATAAGTTTTGTAGGTTCCACAAGCGAGGTTTGCTGCCCTCACCCCCTGTGTAACCTACAGAACTTATGCCCTGTACCTCCGTACAAGGGTCAATCATACGGTCTTCGCAAACACCAAAGTTGCTTACAAACCAAATCCTTTAAAAACACGTGAGAGTCAGAAGTGGTGGATGCAGTTGCTCTATATCTGCCAGTGACCCTTGCACACCTTGGACCGAAAAAAAGCGCTTGAGCACAAGCGCAAAAATAGCGGACTTAACACCAAGACGCTACATTGGAGAAAATTCACAAAAAACTACCGGTATGATACCCGCAAAACCACTGAAAACAGTCAGGATATCATTTTCTATATACAAATTCCCAACTCCTCAAGAGTGGTATGCTGTCGAACAAAAAAATCCCTCCAAGACACAGTTTTCTCAAGAAAAACAATGAATTTAAATTCATTTGAAGTTACAATAGAAGTCAGGTAGTCTACATCTCTTCTAAACACTCTATAGATTTATCCTATTTTTAATTCGAGTGTCGGTGCTGGGTAGGTGTGCGAAATTGTCCACTTTCTGGTGCAAAATCATTTCCTCCGACCCACAATCTCCCATCCCGCTTATACTGTATAATAAGAACTAGATAACTAAACATCACTCTAGGGTGTTGGAGTACCACTCGTAGGGTTTATTATCGCAGCACCGCATTTACTCGCGAAGTCCACTATCCCCGGGACACCTCTAATCTCCAGATTCAAAGACAAAGGCCCTTAAAAAGGGTTAGTGCTTTCCCCCCGCGGTAAATGATCAGCTTTCATGATCAGCTTGACCCATTAACTCGTGTGCGCAATTCCGCTAACTCGTCAACCTAAACCTATCGCGTACTGGCAGAGATAGGGAATTTCACGAGTAAATACGGTACCGTAAAATCTCGTGAAATCCACCATCTCCGGCACCCCATAATCTCTGGGGTTTGAGTCAAAAGTTCTCAAGAAGGATTAGTGCTTTCCTGACACGGTATAGCCTGAGTCATTTGGCTGTGTTAGATCTCGTTAATCCGACAAGCTAAACCTATCTTGGGCTGATGTCGCCATTTGCTGGGGTACACTTGTATACGTGACAGACCGGAGATGGTGGATTTCACGAGATTTTACGGTATTTCATTTGTCTTAGAGGAGGGCCGAAAGTCTAGCAATTCCCCCGTGCCCATCCCCCGATCCACTCGAATCGGTGCGAATCGGTTCTGACAAGGCCCATCCTCCCAGCACCTGAGACAATCGGCCCAGTTTGAAATGCTACACACTGACCGTATAAGGGGTCGTGATTTGAAAAACTTCCTGCCCCGGATGAGATGTGGTTCCCAGGGTGTCACAAATCACCCCAAGGTCGCGATGGGACGGGTTGTCCGCCTAGATTTTACAAGTGCTAGGAGGCTTGAGTTGAATCGTCGGGATGGGAGGCTGTCATGTTTACTACAGGGGTGATTGCTTAGTCTTGGCGGACAGGGGGGCGGCTCGACGGAGCGCAGGGCACCGATTTTGTAGGTTACACAAAGGGTGAGATCAGAAAACCTCGCTTGTGGAACCTACGTACAAAACTTATGCCCCGTATTTGAGGCTACTATGTCTCACTTTTTTCGTGCTTCCCCCACCACGTCACAACACAACGGAAGAACCGTTTAGACAGTCAACCGAGGAAGGAAATTTTGGGATACGGTAGCGGATAGCAAGAGGAGGATCCCCCGTACCTACTGTAGATAGTCGGACAACCAGGCAAGGTTGGGCCTCCTTTCTGGTTGAATATTTTCCCCTCTTCTTTTCGGTTCTCTGGGCTGGCTTTGGGTAAGAAGTTTGCGACTCAACTTAGGAGACTTGAATTGATCGTGACTTGTGCGGTTTCTGTTTCTAGGCGGGATTTCTTGAGTGTGACAATTGTTTGCTTGTGCCTCTCGAGTTTCGAAAAGTAGATACACTACCGTAAAAATTGGGCAGACACAGAATACGCTAGAAAGGGTAAGAAAGAGCCGCTGGAAGAGAAATTGCTTCAAGGGGTAATAATATTTTTCATGATCGCCAACCAAGTCCACAGAGTTTCGTCTCTTTTGGCAGTTTAGTTTCCTCTAAAAGGTAGCACGATTTGCTACGCCTTTTTTACCCTTGCTAGCGTATTCTGTGTCTTCCCAATTCTTACGGTATCCCGGGCTTCTTCGTTTCGGTACTCAAAATTTTAAACTGGACTGCGGGTCACACCGGACGAAACCATTGGGTAAGCCATCCAGAGGAAAACTGCCACCGAGTGAGAAGTAGTGACTCAGGAAGGGGAAGCATTCTGCAGCCAAGGCCCCGAAACAAGGGCCGCGAGATCTGAGCACTTTTGGGATTGGCTAGGACCATGAGCAGGGGACATGTTAATTGGAAAGGCCTTGGATGGGGCAACCGCCACGATAGCGCAGCCGTTTCTTTCAGTTTGCCTCTACCCTTCTGATGATAACAATATTCAACCAATCACCTAAAGTATAGGTTTCCGATTGACAAAAAAGCAATAACCGTGTGTATTGATATTTTCCCATTCAAAGCTCCTAGCAAAATCACCAAGTGTAATCCTAGCATAAGTAACAAGTGCGCGCGTAGTAGAGTTAATTCACTTCACTAGATAGGTTATCACTTATGTTTGATACGGCAATCAGGCCACGATGACCAAGTTTTCATCTTACTTCTTGAGGTTAAGCCCAAACATTTCCATCCATCTGACCACATTATTTCCAACAATTACCAAGAAACTCTTCCTACAACCCAGGCCCAGAGAAGGTTGCCCCTTCTTCAACATCTGTTCCTCCGGACATTCCCCCCTCCCCTTTTCCTAGCTGCCAGTTCCTTCGCCGCTCCCTCCGCCGCTCTGCAGTCTGTACAACCTCCACGCCTATCATGATGCCCCCCGGCTCTCTCACTTCTCGGTGTCGCTGACGCTCGATCAGATATCCTACTACTCCTATGAGCAGTAGTTTCTCCAGTCCCAACTCTCTCCTCGACCGCCACTCTGCCCTCCTCCGGCCTCGGAACGTCATCCTGTACTTCCACCGTTTCATCCTTTCTTTTGCGAAAGGGCTCATCTCGGGAGCAAATGTTTCCCATTTCGTTCCAGACTGTCTCAAGGTGCTAGATGGCCTATTTAGCATGAACCAAGTATGGCGGAAAGATTTGGCTATACATTTCTTAACTTCTTGTTCTTTCACAGGAGGCCTGGTGGCTGTAGTCAGGTTGTTGAGGTATATAGCCAAACGGATACTCAACCAGCAGAGGATAGAGTTAAGACGTGAGGGGGAGGAGGGGACTAAGGAAGGAGGAGGAGACAGAAAACACTGAGAAGAGCGAACCTTTTAAGCATGGTGTTCTTGGCAAAGAAACCTCCCAGATACCATTGGTAGAGAGATATATCATCCGGAAAACGAAACCTTGCCTGGGAGGAAGGAAAAAACAAAACTTGAAAATCACAAACCTTGTTCTCACAAGTATTTTATTGAGTTTGGCTTGCCCTTCAATTTTCCAATGATACCGCATTGGATGACACCCTCGGACAGATGATGTAAGCGACAACAAACAATACTCAAGCACTGCCTCATTTCAAGAGGTCGCTATCTGATTGGAATTTGCCGGCAATAGGCAAAACTTACCTTCCGGGGCGCCTCGCTTAACCCACCAAACTGGGCCAAGCTTACAGTACAAGGGTCCGGCATATCGCGATCGATTTTGTGACCCACCAGTTTTCACGGATGTTTTGCTGGTAAGCCACTTTGGTGTGTTCGATCGCTATGCCAGACCCTTGTACCAACACTCAGGGATTAGAAAATATATGACAAATCATTCGTGCGTACCCAAATTGGCACCCCCATTCTCTGGTGCTACTTACCTGTCACTTATACTTACCCTCTAACTACGACGGGTCAAGTGTACACAACGTGCAGAAAAGAATTCTGCATGTAGCAACGGTGCCCTGCCCAAGTCCTAAGGCCGGGTAACCATGTATGCGCTACTAGAATCCAGTACATGGATCTCAAAAAAAAAAAAAAAAAAAAAAAAAAAAAAGGAAAGAAGAGAAAAAAGGAATAATTAAAAAATAATAAAATAAAAATAAAAATAATAAGAGCCTGTTCAGCATGCACTCATACAAAAATACTATAGCTTGAGTAGTCTAAAGCAGTCAAAAATCATTTGAGGGGGATAAACTAAGAGGGGAGGCTGTTATGTGGTACCAGATCTCTAAGAACAAGCGAGATGGGTAATAGCAAGGTACTTTATCATAGACGGAGACATGTCTAGAAAGGCTCAATATAAACGTGCGTAAAATAGAGATAAAGATTTTTCTAATAATAACTTATTATATTGATAAGGTCTCTTCTCCATAGCATCATGATTTCAGTTAAGCTCAAGATTTTATCTTTATTTTTTTTGTTTAACTTATATATTCACTGTTAACGTATAGGAACTTGCTTGCATCGCTAGCTATGGCTCAGTTAAGCTCAAGAGGCACTTCAATATTTATATCCCGCTTCGTAGAGTGCACAGCCTACAAGTATCCACCATATTAACTAAGTGCCTGCTAACCATTCCCAACATTTCCTCATAGTGCGAACACAGTTTGACCCTGAATATAATCGCCCCACTATTCATTTCTAGACTGGGGGGCTCTTGATTTCTCCAGTGTGGCATCACGTCCCAGTCAGAGTTCACAATTCTCCTTCCATCAGGAGGAACTGAAATATGTCTGCATACTAGACAGTATCCTCATCATCAGACAAACAAAGTGGCCAACTTCGTAATAGGACATATCATAGTTACAGATATCACTCTCTGTCTTTCTGTATAAAGGCTTTGGTTAGACTAGAGCCCAAGATCGTACCAGTAGCACAATTCTCTCATAGTTCTTCCTTACCGAATAGTCCTACTAAGTGGTACTATACCATTCGTGTGTGTGTAGTCATACTCTCATTTCATGCTCAAGTTGACACGACAAAAACGTCCTGTTACTTTAGTGACATAGTTTCCTATACCATACCGCTATGTCTGTAACCTTATGCGACGTCAACCTATTTCGCCCAGAACACTTACATAAGCTCGCCAAAGACCCCCTGTCATATATCCTGTGAATAGCATCTGATGGGACAGATAGCCACGACGTATATGGTGTTATGAGATAGGTTCCAATAGTAGTGTCCTTTGCTGTTGGGACACAACTAGGACGCCGTCTGGTGTTATCACGCAGTCCCAACTCCGGGGCCAGAGGGGGGTGTTAGCTTCACAGGGTGAAGGTAGGGTAACCTCAGGGTAGACAAAACTGGGTGGAAATACTATGCTTTTCCCATATGCCTAATAGAAGCATGGCACTTAGAAATCTGTTACAAAATAGCTAGCACCTTAGGATTCTGAGCTAACTAGGTCCAGAATATTTGAGAAGAATAGATTGATAGTTAGGAACGAATAAGGACAAGTTGAATTCCTCCTGATGGAAGAAGGATTGTGAAGCTTGGACTAGGACACAATGCCACACCAGAGAAAGGAGGAGCTCTCTGTGCCTGGAAGTCAATAGTGGGATGATTACTTACATAAACAAATGGTGTTCATACTAGAAGAAAGCTCAAGGGTTGGTTAACAGGTACTAAGTTGCTATAGTGGTTAGCTGTAGGCCGGGCTCTCTATCAATATGGGATAGTATAAATATTGAAGTACCTTCTTGACTTTACTACATCCTCCATCTCCTCTACATCTCTGGCAATGGAAATCTCAACATCACAAGATTATCACTACTTTTTTCTATCATAGCTCCTATCATGGGTTTATCCCTAGTGGGTGCTGGACTACCCATATTCTCTTCATGCTCTCAGGTCTACCCTTTGAGTCTGTCCTCTCCCCCTTTCTATCTTTTGGTGGTTAGTTTCATCATTTCACAACGTTGTTTCCTCTGCCTACCCCAGATTTGCTTTGCTTTGCTTTGCTTAGCATTTACACGGTAGAGAACACTGCCTTCGATGCTCATGTCACAGACCGCTGGGAACATGGTTTGCATTAGAGGAAATACTTTAACAGTCCATGGTCACTTTCACCATACGCCCTCTAAAGAACCTGCGGGTGACTGCCTAGGCAGACACGAATATGATTGCCGATAGTTTCTACAGTAAAGAAGTTAGTCTACCCTTTTTCTCTTCTCTCCCTTGGTCTGATTAGCTACCACCCTCCTGCTCACCTCCAAGGCTGATATCCTACTATTATACTATTCCCATCTAGTGCCTTACTACTCTCCATCCAGGCTGGTACCCTACTGCTTCATCCCCTGGCTTGTATCCTACTGCAATCTACTCTCAGGCTCTAGCTGGCACCTTACTGCTGTTGACAGTTGTGTTTCAGAGAACTTTGATTATGCGACTTGCCCTACACCCCTCTCATTTCGATTGAATGTCCTTGCTCCTTCAGCTGGATTCCTTCGTTCTGCTTACTTGGGATCATTATTGCCCCTTCGTCTCAGACTAGATTTCCTGGGATTACGGATGTTATGCTGCAGCCCTAAATAATGTGTTGGCTTGCTAGTTTCTGGCCTAGGTGTTTGATTTTCTTTACTTGCTATTGGTTCTTATTCACTGTCAGGTTGTATTTCTTAAGTTGCTTGTCTGCCGATGTTATTGCCAGTGGAAACCTGTTGTTGTTTTCATACTTGTCACTTGTCTTTCAGTTGTTAGTTTTTTTTACCCAAACACTTCTACAAGAGGGTTTTTCTACTGGCAGAGAGGCGAGATAGACTGAGTTGGAGGTTTTTTGTTGCAATAGTTAGTGCTGCAGGCAGGTTTTGTACCTTAAACAAATGGTGGATCAAATAAACGAAAAATCCTGAGCTTTACTAAAATCATGATGCAATGAAGAAGAAACCATGTCAATATAATAAGTTATTACTTGAAAAATTTTTATCATTATTTTACGCACATTTTATATTGAGCCTTCCTAGACACATTTCTGTCTACGATAAAACCCCTTGACCTTACCCATCTCACTTGATCTTAAAGATTTTGTACTGGCTAACAAGTACAGCTAACATGCTGCACCTTCTTTATACTTTAAAGACTATTATAATATTATGATAGAAATATGCAAATGTACTTTTTGAGGATCTGTGCATCTTTTCTTTTATTTTTTCTCTATGTTTTTTTTTTTTTTTTTTTTTTTTTGGAAGTCCTTGCACTAGATTCCAGTAGTGCATACATAGTTACCCGGCCTTAGGAATTGGGGAGAGCACCGTTGCTACACGCAGAATTTTTTCTGCACGTTGTGTACACTTGACCCGCCGTATCTAACTCTAAGTTTTGAGCTAAGCCCGATACTCTATAAAGGAATATACCTATACTCCCCACGCACTAAATACCCACTTGCAAACCCTCCATCTATCGGGACTCGATTACGTAGGCCAGACTACCTATAATCACACCGACGACAATCTCGATACTAGACGTAGTCAGATATCCTATTGATTGATAGCTGGAATCCCATAGTTGTTAGGGTATGATAGTTAGTTTGGGGTACGACCGGTTCAGGGTCGACGTCTGTATCCAGAGGCTAGCCCTTATCCTATGGATACCTCTGCTAGTTCCCATTCGTCACCTGTCCCTTTGCTGTCCTTGCAGCGGGAGATGATAGCTTCAGATCGTGGTTGATGATACCTGCAACACCAACACATTAATCGCCAGGAGTACGGCACAATGCCTGCCACTGCTATGCTCATAAGTCAACTTGCATCCTACTAGTTGCGAAAAAAAAACTGAGTTACAGCATATGGTCCCAGCAACATAATGCCCATGACCCAGAACCCAAGAGTGTTCACCAATGCGCAGAGTGAGTGGTCGAGTTGTTCTCGATAGGCGGACCACACGTAGAGAATTGCCCAGCGATAATGGGAGCGGAGGAATCGATGGAGAGAGAGTATACAAGTCTTTGCTGCATTACAGTCTATAAGAAGGGGCGTTCACCAATAGTTTCGGCAAGTTTCTTCCCTCCCATTTTTCCTTCCCTCCTTGTCTATCAGCAATTCCTCTATGGCGAGAATTGCGGTTTCACCTGATACCAACCAACCGCTCCTTGGTCCCATACGGACCAACCCGCACCGCTCATCACTCGCCATGCCTCCCTTTCGCCTCCTCCTCTGCCCTTCGTATCCTCTTTCTTGATGAGGTGCTCGGCCTTTTCGAGCACCCATTTCGGTATGACACCGCGCAGTTAGTACCGTAGCATATTTACCGACACGACACCATCCTACCGCACAAAAGTGAGCCGGAATCAGGCCTGGAACCAATAGAACCAAGTCATCAGCCAATTGGTTGTATTGAGCCCACTAATAGCACTCGACAAGGCTGTTAAAAGGGCCGCCCTGCTCTCTTGGTCACACAAGGCTAGCTCTTTCAAATACGGTACACAGCCTAGGATACAAAAGCAAAAAGGGTTTCTTGGCAGCGGGATATCTGCTATTTAAGGGTCTGGGGGTTTCTGGGGATTGTCATGTCTATTCTTTCCCTGTAGGAAAGTGCCTAGTAAATATGGAAGATGTTAAGAATATGAAGACTGAGAGTAAGGCCGAGAGGAATGTTGGGAAGCGAGGGGGCGGTGGGGGTGGAGCAGAAGCGAAGGGGAGGGGCGGGAACAGGAATGGAAGGAAGAGAGCGAAAACTATTGATCAGCAACCAGAAGGTGATGAAGAGCCAGAGACTGTTCCGGCGGAGGAAGAGGCGGAGGGTGATGAGGAAGTAAAGGTTACCACAACTATAGCCGCTGGATCGGAAGATGTCACGGACACGAAGGATATCTCGGAAACAAAGGAAGGGACGGACCAAGCCAAGAAGAAGAAGCTCAACAGCGGGCGCAAGAAGATTACGGCGAAGACCCCGAAGCGAGAGCCATCCTGCACCGAACACCCCACCGCGGTATTTCAAGACATCTCTGACCTACGGTGGCTCCCCCCCTATCTTTTTTGTATAACTGACGCAATCGCTAACTCCATAGTATAAAGGAACCACATATCAGGCCATCACCGCCCTTACCACTGCATATTTTCCTTCGCGTCTTGCCCACAGACTTTCTCAAGCAAAAGCTAATGGAAACGCCATATTAACAGCCAGCACCTTCTCTTCCACTACTGGCGCTACGACCAAGCTCCTTACTCTCCACAGACTGATCCTTCACCATCAGGGGCGAGAGAAAAGAACACCTTTAATAGAAAGGACCTTTTTACGCTGCATGTCAAGCGCATGCATAGCTCTACCGCCACGACGCCAGAGGGGCTGGCAGACATGGTGGGTAGGTGTAAAAGGCAGAGGCGAAAGCCACCAGCCTGGGAAAAGTGTGGGCGCTGCGGGAGGGAGTGGGCTAGGGATGAGTTTGGGGAGAAGATGGAACATATCGGAGGCCATTTGGAGATAGACGCTAGTGGAGACAAGGCAGACTGCCACTTGTGGGTTTTTTCCGTTGTGTGGGTTTTCCCCTGTTTAGTGCGTTTGTGCGCTCTCTTTCTGTATCGTACCTAGTCTGAGCGACCAGTAGAGAGCTCCTGTATTGTGCATCGAACATCACACATACCACAACCACCACTTACGTGCTTTTCTCCTAGACTTCGCGCCGTTACCTACGCTACCCCAATCATCATTGGGTCGTGAGCGAGCTGCCATCAGGGTGTCACTATCATTGATAGCATATGGGACGGTAACGAATCACAAATGATCTAAAATACCCCCGTTTCTCAGTCTATCTACTCATAGTAGGCAAGAAGTGACCGGTGACAGGGATCCACAAAATGCATGCCAAAGAAGTCGTGGGTATCCTGGGAGTGTGTGTGTAGAGAGTTAATTCACACCACTAGATAGGTTATCACTTATGTTTGATACGGCAATCAGATCAGACCATGATGATGACCAAGTTTTCATCTTACTTCTTGAGGTTACATCCAAATATTTTCATCCATCCGACCACGTTATTTCCAACAATTACCAAGAAACTCTTCCTACAACCCAGGCCCAGAGAAGGTTGCCCCTTCTTCAACATCTGTTCCTCCGGACATTCCCCCCTCCCCTTTTCCTAGCTGCCAGTTCCTTCGCCGCTCCCTCTGCCGCTCTGCAGTCTGTACAACCTCCACGCCCATCGTGATGTCCCCCGGCTCTCCCACTTCTCGGTGTCACTGCCGCTCGATCAGATATCCTACTACTCCTATGAGCAGTAGCTTCTCCAGTCCCAACTCTCTCCTCAACTGCCACTCTGCCCCCCTCCGGCCTCGGAACGTCATCCTGTACTTCTACCGTTTCATCTTTTCTTTTGCGAAGGGGCTCGTCTCGGGAGCAAATGTTTCCCATTTCGTTCCAGGCTGTCTCAGGGTGCTTGATGGCCTATTTAGCACAAACCAAGGAAGCAGGAAAGATTTGGCTATACATTCTTAACTTCTTATTCTTTCACAGGAGAGCTGGTGACTGTAGTCGGCTTGCTGAGGTATATAGCCAAGAAGATACTCAACTGGCAGAGAATAAAATCGAGATATGAGAGGGAGGAGCGGAGTGAGGAAGGAAGGGGAGGAGACAGAAAACAAGTGAGAGTAAGAACGAACCTTTTAAGCACGGTGTTCTTGGCGGAAAAAACCCCAGACACTATTGGCCAAAAAATATATCATCCGGAAAAAAAACTTGGGTGAGAACCACAGACTTCGTTCCCACAATTATTTTATTGATTCTGGCTTGCCCCTCAATTTTCTCATTACATAGTTCCCGAAAACTGAACAGAATCCCAGCACGGTATAATTTGTTGGTTCCCTTTGCTCTATTTACAAATGGACAGGCAGAGTTTCGTCGCTTTGATAGTCTATTCATTGCTGCAATAGAAACTGTGATCATAGCTGGAGGTTTTACATTTTCACTGCAGTAGAGGTTGCAAGGACAGATAGTATCATATCCCAGCCGAAAGGTTTGTAATGCCAAGCGCAAGGTATCTCAAAGGTTTTTCCACAGATGGGGGCCAAAATCCACTTTTTGCAGCGATGTGATGTAAGAAAGGGTACGTATGTGCGGGGGGCAAGGGTAGAAAACGACTTAGATAAAGCAAATTTCATGACAGAAGTGACATTACGCTGGGGGGCGTGAGCCGAACAGCAGGGTGCCATACCCGTAAAAACTGGATAATTGGCCGTCGCGCTAGTATGTTGACATAAGGTAGGGCGCACGGAATGTCCCTACGGTATTTTAAAAGGAAATGGGTGTCTCAACACTGAAAACCGGGGTTCAGTTCTTCGAGTATCAACGCAAGCCCTTGATATGACTGCGGTGATCCGGGTGGCGAAGTAGAGGGAGGAAATTTTTAAAACAAACGTATGAACCTTGGTGAGACATACCTTAAGTCAACATACTAGCGCGAGGGCCAACTACCGTACCCCATTTCCCACGTTAGTATTCCACTCCATAGCGAGAATTTCCATACAAATAATCCCTGCCCTATAAAAGTGCTATGGGCGTTCTCGCCTCACTGTGGACTCGCTCCGCCGTGTGTCACTCCACGTCGAAGGGGAAAAGCGGTTTGGTGCGACGTGAGGATCCTCACGCACATTGGTGCCCCAGTACCGGCACCATAATATTCGATTACTCGTGTACCGCACCCACCCACATACCACCCTCTCTCTCTCCAGACGCATCACCAACACTCACTCGCCCCGCACCCACACACACACACACTCACACACCACAGACACACACACACATACTCACTCTCCCTCTCTCTCTACGGAAAAAAGAAAAATAGCAACAATGATAGCCCATACAGCAATGTTCAACCAATCACAACATAGAGTGGATAGCAAACGGCTCAGGGGCCGACGGCGGGAACAAAAATCGTGAGTTGTCCTCTTTAATTACAACAGAGGAACCCCAGAAACGATGCCTTCAGCCTACCGTCACAACCTTCATGGAGTAGGTGTTGCCACTGAGCCCTGGCCACACCGCCACTAAGTCCCAAGGTTTGAACACCATCCCCACCTTTTCACCTTGACGCAAAAGCCGAACTTGCAGCCAATAGTAGCACCTGAGAATGCCGGCTGATGGATGCAGGACAAGTATCAGGTGCCATACCAACTTCCTAAAATTTTTATTGGATCACAACACGCGCTCCGAAAATAATCCTATGGCTGCAGTTTTACAAGTATCATACCACACTTTCCCTAAGCAACTACGTCAAAATCTTTTCACTCACCTACCCCGGACGGCACCGCTGAAAAATAATTCCCGCTACGCATCTTATGTGGCTGACAAACTACCTCCCGCACTTCAACCCCCTCCCCCGAACGCCCCCGGCTCTTCACCTCAAGGCCGGTAGCCCAGTCACTTCTTGATATTCCACAGAATCCCCGGGTCCACTATGGTGCCTGCCTGCCTGTCCTACTCCTTCTCTCCGCCATTGTTGTTTAGTAGTATCCATTAGTCCGTCGGGTGCTGCGCACAAGAGATCTCGTTAAGAATGTGACATGATAAGTATTTTTCCTTAATTGGAAGTAGATTAATGGCATTCGGAAGGTATTCTTCCTTAACCAGAAATAAACTCCTTGGCATTTTAAACTGAGACATATTCCACAGATCTCTTGTGCGCAGCGACGGACTAAGAGGGATAGATACCCTGTTACCACTGCTAATACTGCCACCGCCAGTAGCGCTCCCAGTCCCCATTCTCACTTCCAATACCCTCCCCTCACCCCCCTCCAGTCTTGCAATTTAACCTCTCAATTTTGCGATCTTAAGCTTTGTTCTACAAATGGATCCGCTGTGGGAGCAGAGGTTCCCCATTTTTCATTCACGGCCTTCGCAATGTACACTCGTGTCCGCAAAGTTCTCGTAAGGTCTGATGTATCGCGGAGTCTTGACGGCCTTAAACTGTGGGATTGCGGAGGCTGTTTATGGGGAAATTTTTTGAATATTCCCCACGGAATCTGCCATTACTGAATCGAAAAAGATCTCTCGAAAAAGAGTTCTCGCTTTCTTGTTATCTGGGTCCGCGTTGATAGGGGTACCGAACGTGTTACGAGAACTTTGCGGATGCGGGTGTACTAGGTGGTGTGATCGCGTGAATAGTGGAAAGAAGGAATGTAGTCATACACGATTGCCTCCCCGCTCTCCCCTTCAAGGGGGCTTGCGACTATAGTTAATTTCCAAGTGACAGTGAAATACAGCTATTCAAGAATAAGGAAGAGGAGGACGACGCCGAGATAGGAAGAGGACAGGGGAAAATAGGAGGGATATATGTACCCACCCCACCACCGCCCCACGCCCACACCCACCCAACCGGACAATGTCAAACCCAACACCCGACCCCAGCTCCTGCAAAACAAATATTCATAGATACGAGATCCTTCCTCAATTGCACGTTTCAATCCCTTTTTAGCGTGGTAGCTCGCAACATAAGGCTAGGTCCAACCTTGGCAAAAACAAGCCCAGCACCCCCCTAGGTGATATGTTGACATCCAGTAAACCTCAAACAAGGTGGGAAAAAGTGGGGATTGCAAGTTGATTCGTATGGTGTTAGGGGGCGGCACGCCAAATGCCTTTTTAGTATATCAATATTACGAGCCACGATATCCTCAAGAGCGAGATCGCTTCATCCAAGGCCCAGAGAAAAGTGGCGAGTGACTATTCATGACCAAAGCGCCATCCCAAACACCAAAATAAAAACACAAACTGCACATGAGAAATTCAGATTTATCCGTTAAAGCCACTGTCGTACAAACAGCCCGCTAAAGCAAGCTATATATCAGCCACACACATGCAAGGCATTAATTCCCCCCACACCAACCATAAAGGATATACCCATATAACCTATCTTACACCCCAATTCCCCTCGCCACCACACCCCCAAACCGACTAACCATCTCTCCGCCTCTTCTGACCCCCGCCCCTCGGGCCGTAGCTCCTCCTCTGTGACGGCCGCTTATCCCGCGCGGATCCTAATTGAATATCCACCTTTGGAGGCGTCGAGAAACCGAAACTTTTGGCAACCTTGACGAGGTCGAGCTTGTGTACATCGAATACTGTGCGGAGGGAATGGGATGCATAAGCTTGGAGGTACGACCTTTCGCCCCTCTGTCAGCAGGTTCATTTGTTTCAACAAAAGAGGTGAGAGAGGAAGAGGAAAAGGAGAATCAGAGGCGCCTGCTAGGGCAATTTGGACAACTCATGCCGCGGGGTCTTAATCCGCTTCGTATTCACGGACCAAATTTTTTCTCATCATTCATCCCATCCCTTTCTCCTCCCCCGAATAGTGTAGAGAATTGAAGAGCATACTTATACCCGTCCTTCGCACTTCCGTTCAAGTAGTAATTCTTCCCAATCAACTTCTCCAATTGAGATTGAACGTTTACCAGCTTCTTCGCCGGAAATTCGAACTCGACAACCGGAACACGAGCCTCCTTGAGATACTTGAGGAAGCCGACTTCGTTTGGTTGTAAAAACATTAGCGAGCGACCCTTCCCGTCAGATCCACGGGCCGTTCGACCAACTCGGTGGATGTAGTCTCTCGGATCATCCGGAGGGTCGAATTGCACGATCCAATCTACCGCCGGAATCTGCAAACATAATTAGCCCAGGGAACCAAAAGCACAGGAGGTGTCAGAGAAACAGACATCAAGCCCACGCGCAGCAACATCGGTACAAATCAAAGTCCCCTTCTCAGCATTCCTGAACTCAAAAAATGTATTCGTCCGTTTCTGCTGTTTCTGTTTTCCATGGAGGTCAAGTACCGGTAAGTCGATATAATTCAGCAACTCAGCATAGTACTTAACACTAGCACAACTACTAAAGAAGACAATAATCTTCTTCTTACTAAATCTCTTCAAAAACGAGAATAGCAGAAGAAACCTCTTGTCCGCCTCGCAAATAACGTACCCCTGCTCCAACCCTTCGACCGTGGACGCCTCCTTATAATAATCCACATTGATATACAACGGCCCAGGTCTCAACGATATTCTCGCCAAATCCTCAACCTTTGTAGTCTGTGTAGCAGAGAACAACATTGTCTGTCGATCCTGGGAGGGTATGATCTTGATAACCTGCCGCATCTCATCTTCGAAGCCCATTTCGAGTATTCGGTCTGCCTCGTCGAGCACCAATGCTTTAAGGCTCTTGAATACAAAACCGGGTGTGTTTTGTAGATGATCTAGTAACCTGCCCGGGGTAGCAATCAGGAGGTTAACCCCTCGGGATAGTTTATCTGCCTCGTTCCGCCTATTCGCTCCACCAATCACGATCCCGAGCGTTTGGCTATGGTGTTCTAGTAGCTCGTGCGCTACTCCATAGATTTGCAACGCCAATTCACGTGTAGGAGTGATCACCAGGCATCCAGTTCCATTGCGTGGCTTGAATTTGAGAGAAGTGAGCATCTCGATAGCAGGGATTAGGAATGCAAGAGTTTTCCCACTGCCGGTTTTAGCGGCTCCAAGAACCTATATCTCGCCATTAGCATCTTAAATTCCCATGAAGAGGGGAGCAAAGGAGCCACTCATACATCTCTCCCAGCCATCAGCGGAGGAATAGTCCGACTCTGAACATCAGTCATTTTCTCGAACCCCATTGCCGCAATAGCTTTCTGAGTAGCATCAGAGAGATTAAGGTCGGTGAATTTAACCGGGCTCTCTCCAACTATGGGAAGCGAGAGTGAGGAACTGAGTGGGATGTCGCCTGATCCAGTATTAGTGTCCGCGTCGGGACGTTCCAGGGTATCATCCTCATCAGCCTTATTATTCTCCTCCTCTTCCCCATCACTCTTGCTACTTCGACCCCCACCGCCTCCACCGCTCGTTTCGGGTTTTCCACTCGATAGAGCCTTGACTTCCTTCTCGCTCCCCTCTTCATCGGCCTTCTGAACTTCTTCCAATTCTCCCTCATCTTCACCCTGCACTTTCTTCTCCTTCTTCTTTTTCCTCTCAAGTCTTTCTTTCTTCCTTATCTCTTTATCCTTAGCACCATCATTGTCAGCATCTCTGCTGCTGTGCTTTCGCTTCCGTTTCTTCGTAGATATCTGTGTCGCATCCATTGCGCCGGTGGTCTCTGGGTGGGAGGGGATGTCGGCATCAAGTGCACAATTTTTTTTCCCTTCTGAGGTGTGACTGGCTGATCCCTGGTGGGCTAGGGTTTCCCGGGTTGTGTCTAAAATTGGTTAGTGCTGAATGCCACGTGATACAGTTACTACGTGGTTACAGAGACGGTGTGTGCATCCGACGGGTATTTAGCAAAAGGTGGATAATGGTATTGAAATAGTGGAAAGAGGTGAAGAATTAAACAAAATATTATATTAGTAGTAAAGGAACAAGAGTGTATTTAACACTCTGTACGATATCATAGGGGTTTTCACGGTGGGGGGTGCAGTATTATACTTTCCCACTTAACCATTGCTGAGTAAGCTTTCACTAAGACTTTTGTCCAGTGACAGGAATATGATAAGATAAGCAGGCAGCTGAGTCGCCGACAGAACTCGGAGATCAGAATTGCCGTTGTATGGGACCCAATTAAAGCTTCGTAGGCTAGGTATTCCGTCTACATTGGGGAGGGCTTCTTTCTTACAACCGTGTATACGGTACGGCGCATATCACCAAGGAAGTGGGCGAAACGATAGTTACGAGGAAACACGCCTCGATGCAGTCCGAGGCTCGTGTTCGTATATGATTTCTTGGTCCTCTCAAATATGGTTTCTTTCTCCTCTCAAATTCTTCTTCTACGTCTTTGTATTCTTCTCAAGCAAGGTACAAGTCCGGACTTCGTTTTACTTTCTTTATTATTTCTTTTGTTCTTATATGTGTTTTCTTTCAATGCCTTTGTTCTTTGTTACGGAGACTTGGTGGAAGTGGAACCAAGTCATCTCACTATATAGCTTGTCTATATCGTTCCTGTCATTCAAACTAGTAGTTCGCGGTAATCTATTATCTTGACTCTTTTGCTATTATCACTTCTTCGTTTGAGTTCCGTTCGAATATTACAACACCTCGCACAAGACCGAGAACGAGTGATTTTAGGTGCATACTTCCGGATCTTCCGTTAATTGTCTCACAAATTATGATGCAGTATATCCCCAGAAGAAAATGTGGTATCATACCCACGGGGGATTGAGAGGAGATGTGCGGGTAATTGGAGCATCCCAAGGGAGAAGAGAGAATTGGGTATTGAGAGTAGGATATATATGTCGCTGGAAAGAGGGGAGCAGTGGGAGGTGCGGGGGTGTGCGGGGAGGTGAGCCTGAGCGGAGGGCACGAGGCGGCGATGAGACAATAGGTAAGGGGATTCTCCCCCCGAGGAAATTCTTGTAATACCCGTGCCAAGGTTGCAGCGAGCAGCTACAGCCCTCGCATGTTCGTAGGCTCATAAGTGGGGGGCACTCTAAAGAGTGCCGGACAACCTAATGTAACTTGACAATTCAACATAACTTTGTGAGTTACCAAAGCAACATTGTGGCTCAACATGGCTTCAAGGCTTAAGATGACCCAAGGAGTCTCCCATAGGAGCCGAGGAAATGGCAACCCATCCTCTACGTCAAAACCTCAAGCCATATGATATCTTACTGGGCCGGGATTAGGATATCCTAATCCGGACATGGTGAATTTTTTCAGCCCCAACGCCAAACTCTAAGGTCATATCAAGCCACAAATTTGTGCTACTGAGTTACTATGGCAACTCACAAAGTTACGTTGGGCTGCCAAGTTATCTTGAGCCGCCCAGCACTCTTTAAAGTGCCCCCGGCCACGAGCCTGCAAACATGCGGGGGTCGTGACCACCCGCCGCAACCTTGGCACGAGTAGTATTAAAGTTGAGAAACAAAGCAAAACAAAACAAAACTTAATTATCATATCATTACCCCGATCATCAGATAGCAGAGATAACATACGATAAGATTAAAATCCCCCCCAACCCGGAAAAACCGCTAGTAAATTTACCGGTATCAGAGGTAATTAACCGATGCACGACCCCCCGCAATTTCAACCAACCAACCAACCAATCCCACCACACATATTTTTAACCACCTGCGGCTGCGCTAGCGCTACAAATCTAACCCAAAGGGGGGGGGGAGGGAATCTCATACGGTACGGTACGTAGAACTAATCGCTTATCAACGGGTCAGCGCTTTCCAATTAACCTAGACCGAACACGTATCATAAAGCCGGGCGCATATATGCAAGGGGCAAAGGGGGAGAAGTTTTTTTTAAAAAAAAAGTCTGGCCCATGGCACGGTACGGTATTGTATCATCCTGCATCGCATCGCAGCCGGAGAGCAGAGCAGGCTAACAAGCGAGCGAGTGAGTGTGAATAGAATAGATGCGTGCGTGCGGGGAGGGGGAGGGGTTGCACTTAACGTTACAGCTTCGCAATAGTTTTTTTTTTAAAGATAGTATTGGTTTGAAGAAGTTGGTGCTGTGCGTTACCATTGGACCATCACCGGTATTAACGCGGGCGCGTGCAAAAAGTTGTATGATATTTACTGGTACTTGTATCAGACACCACAAGTAAAGTTAATCCCATTAACCGAACCTATATTCCTGACGCCCGACACCTAACCCACTTTCCCCAAGGGCATTCTACCACCCAACACAACCTCTCACTCGAAAACCGAGTGACAACCCCTCCTCCGCTCATCGCCTCATCCCTCCATCCACCGCCCGGGTCCCTTTTGCCCCCTTAATTTCGACCCTTGCGCCCCTGTTCCCGGAAAGTGACTTACATAGTGTCCGCTTGCTTTTCTTTTCGATATATTCTATTCCGCACCCCAACAAAGGAAAATAATAGATTCCAGGAAGAAAATACACAAAGGGGATTTAGTACATGATTTAGGGGTTTTTCTTCAACATGGTGCTTTTTTTGGGTTTGCACAATTTTTTTAAATATAGGTATGATATGACATTGGGGGGGGGGGGCTTTGATTTTTTTGGTTATGTGATGGGTTGAGAACTCTGGATGGTAGGGTTTTTACAAATGCATGCAAGGGGGAGGGGATAGCAATGGGGAAAAGGAAGAGGGGGTGAAAACAAAGGAAAGGCGTTGGGACAGGCTATTCTTCTCTTGTGAAGGAAGTATGAGGGGAAAGGAGGTGGGAGTAATGTGTGGGGATACCGTAGTCTAGGGACAATAGGACGTGGATGGATGTCGTAGGCGATGATGGGGGTTAGTCCGGTTAAGCATATCACAGCGCTCAATATTAAGAAACCAACCCGGTAATAAGGTAAAAAGTAAAGTAGATATGGAACAGGAAGGAAAAAAAGGGGGATAATAAAGTGAGACCTGTAAGTAAATAATGAGAAAAACCTAACACAGGGAGCTGCTTGTGAGGAATCGGTATGTCAACACGACGGTAAAAATCGGATAAAGAGAACCCAAACCAGTGTAATGTTATCGCAGCCTCCATGCCCCTACAAGGAATAAATCAACTCAGTCACGCCTCCCCCCACCCATAAAGGAAAAGGAATAGGAATAGGCACAAGGAATAAAGAAAAGAATAGCATAAAGAAAACCAAAGCAATCCCTTGAAAACCGCGAATTGATGATCACAACCAATGGAAGGAAAAGGAAATAAAAACACAGAATGAGAAGATCACAACCAACGTAGAGAGTACAAGAAATTACACGCACTGAACTTGAGCGCTCGATCGTCAAATAAAATATTTGACCATCTAGGCAATACTCCAATGTTCATGCCATGAGATTCTGTGCGACCCCAACCTTTGCCGTTCCCTCATTGATTCGACTTGATTCATTGCCTGGCCATTCACAACCAACCTTTTCAACCGTATCTTAAAAAAGGACTTTTTTCTTTTTCACGTATCGTTCGTTATTAAACCCCACGAACCAATGCGACGCATGCAAGATGCCCAGAAATCTTCGTGCAAACAAGAGGATTCACTGAACGGATATAAAACAAGGAATGTCGGTCGTTGCCAGCCGATATAAGTTTATGTAAGGGAGAGAAGTGAAATTAAAATGCATGTATCGAATAGGTTGAATTTTTGAGAAAGAATTGTGCGAAAGGATTATCGGCTGTCATCGTGTGTTGTCGACTCGAGATTGACTCCGTGCGCACTAGCATTTCTCTTCGCCCATTGACGCGCATGGATGGAAGCTGTGCAAAGATGTTAGCATTGTCAAGTTAATTTCGATGAGAAGGAAGCGAAGATATACCTTTCATGAACTTCTTGCTTGCGTACTTCTTGAAGAATGCCTCATGTTTAACGGGGCGGGCAAGGTAGTCGATCATCAAGCGGAAAACGGGAAGGACCTCTTCTTCGGTATAATCAGAGTAGTGAACCAAATCGGCATCCTATAGTGGAAAAGTTAGCAACGAACAACGAACACAAATCAGGAATATTCATACCCAAGGCCCACGCTCTAACATCATTCTTGACAAGTACATGGCCGCAGCAGCTACGTGGCTGGGCGCGTACCCCATGAACCTATGATCCAACAAACTAATTTCCAAGAGATACTTGGCCACAGTCCTAGTCTCGTAATCGTACTGATCCGCCTTCGAAATCCTCCTCAAGAAGTTCATCGGGTTGGGATAAGATAGATTGTAGTTAAGAGTGGTTAGGACATAACGCTCAGCCTGTAGGATTTCTTCTTCTGTGAAGCCATCATCGGCGACAGAGCGGAAGTACTGGACCCCAGGGGAGAAGACCTCCTCGTATTTGGCCGCGATGAACATGGCAGTAACACCAACCAATTGAAGTTTGTCCAACTCGACAATTTTGGCGCTCAAGAACCTGTCGACAATGTTCACAGCAAGGAACAAAGTCTCCGGGAGTAGACGGAAACGAGTGTGGACCTCAATTAACCAATCGACAAGGATACCACGCATCTTCCATTGCAGATGTTCTTGGTTGGCCATATAGTCGGGGTTGGGCATAGTGGTAGTTTCTAGTCCACGTAGGTATTCGAAAATTTCATTAACATATTCGGAAACCATCAAAGGGTCATCACGATCCTCCTCATCGAGATCGTTATGCGCTAAGCGCTCCTCCACACGCGGCTTCTTGTTAGCACGAAGAACCTCAGGTTCGGATTTGGCTGGGGCTTCGATTTCGACGCTGGAAATGGTGACCTTTGCAGATTCGACTTCCTTTTGCCTATCCCCTTTTTTGGCCTTAGCACTGCTGGCACCGGGAACACCTGTGGCAGCCTTCTTTTTGCGAGCAGCTAAAACACCTGAACCGCTATTGGTTCTCTTGGTCTCCTCTGGTGCGGCATTCTTGATAGGCTGTGCCTTTGCACGCGTCTGCTTCGTAACCCCGTTGACAGTCTTTGTAGACAGAGCAGCTTTCCCACCCTTTTTCCCACCAGCCTTTTTATCCTCCACACCATCAGCCTTAACGACATTGCTCACATCGCCCAGAGCAGAACGTTTTCGATTGCCGGGTAAAGTACCGGTAGCGGTGGATTTTGTGGGCTGGGAGGTAATGGGATCAGATGAGGTGAGCGCAGCCGCCTTAGCACGGGTCAAACGAGTGGAGACACCCGTAGTGCCTCGGTTCTCATCATTATTATCGATATTGCTCGCGGAGCGCTGGCGAGTAGCTCGACGCTATGAGAAGGAGGAGTATTAGTATTGGAGCATCAAAGTATGTGTGACACGCGAGATTTCGCAAGAGATACAATAATCGCGTATTCTCGCGTTTATCACGTATATAAGAGATGGGGGGATGATGCTTACCGCTTGCATTTTGATATAAAGTTGATGTAGTTATGTTGTGATGGTAATGGTTGGAAATTGATGCAACGAAAGCGTGGCGACCAAATAGGGGGGTAAATAAGGAATAATTGGCTTTAGGGTATATAATCCTCGACTCGGAGATCGGGTTTTATAATCTGGCCTTGTCGGAAGAAAAAAAGATATTAGCATCATAGACAAAAGTGTAGGTTTCACGTCCCGAACCTAAGAATAAAAGGCAGACGTAAAAGACCACCGATTGGACGGCAGACCGGCTGGCGAGAAGGATCTTGTCTTTTTCTCGAAAGGCGTTCTATTACCGACACGACTGTACGTGTTTAAAGAACCAGCAACCAACGAGGACTTCTAGACTCGATGGCAAAAACGGTGTAGTAAACGACACGGTAGATGGCGATCGAGACCAAAGAACGATACGTGATTATAGACTTGTGAATTGATCACGAATTTTTCGATGAGAGAGAGGGAAAGAGTGGAATGGTCGAGGGGAGGAAGAAGGTAGAAAGAAGAAGGGAGGTTGAGGTTGAAGAGGGAGAGAGTGTGTTTGTGTTGTTGTGGGAGGAGAGAGAGAGGAACGCTGTGGTGGTGGTGGGAGGTTGTGTTGAGGTTCAGTCCCGTGGAAGAGGCATGTTGGCTATGGGGTTTTGGGCAGTCTTTATGCCAAGACCGATGTTTTTCATGTTGAAAACCTGACTTGCGGCAAGCGGGCCTCAGGCAACAGGCCAAAATTGGCTGGTAGCAACGCGCTTGAAGCAACTGGCGAGGGGTTACCACTACCTTTTTTTTTCTTCTTCATTTTTTTTTTTCAATAACATGAATACCAATGCATTTTCTACCGTAGGCTACAAGTAATATTCTTTTACTGGACTTGGGAGCGCTGAAAGAGACGGGCACTATTTCCGGTTAAAGGTTAATTCAAAGTTTGTTTGTTTAGAGAGTTGAATTTCCACGGCGGGATTTATTCCCTTTTTTACCCTGCTGGCGAGCGAGGGGTACTTTTTGGGACTATTCTCTCACGTCAACCATCACAGGCACCTGATCCCGGCTCGAAGCAAGTAAACAAAGACAGCGCGTGGGCTGGGTTTCCAGAGCAACACACGAACACGGTCGATACCCGTAACACTGCCGGTAAAGAGGAAGGGGCGGAAGAAGTTCAGGTCGCACAGAGAGAAAGGGTCTCATCATAGCATTACTGGTACAGTACCGGTACCGTATTCAACTCCCCTTTCGTTTCACAAACCAATGTATAATGTTATCAAATTGTTTATCAATATTTAAGATTGCCGGCTTGATAGGTCCAAGCCGTGAAAGAAAAAAAGAGAGAGAGAGAGAAGCTTCAAGTATCCAAGGATTGAATGGTGGAAATCCCTTCTCGCCTAACGAAAAAGTCCCTTTCTTTTTCGACCTCTCTCTCCTTCTCTCGCAAGATGGGACAGAGAATGCCCGTCTCGTGGCCACCGCTCCCCGCTCTGGCCACTAAACATAAACGGAACAGGACGTCACACGTCTTAATATGGTAAAGGCTCGTCCTGAAATCCGATCTCGGCCATTCAAAACACAAACATCCAATCTTGGCCCTGCAAATCACAGCCAAGACTTGAGGGGACAGAAGGAGGCGGGGTCTATTTTCGGCAAGGCATTGACAATAAACGAGGCAGGAGAGGGAATTCGTCAACAACTCCAGATCTTCCCCTCCAGCCTAAACGGAACCTGTTCGAGTGCTCAACCGGATGGAGCATCCTCACACTGTTTACCACACCGGTATAGTATTTCGCCTGCAGTTCCTGCAGAACGTTGTGATTGCCCTTCCCCTCCCCGCGTTCGCGTCTCTATTTTCCAATCCACCCCCCCCCCCCCCCCCCCCCCCCCCTTCCTTCCTCAGCTGGTTGGTATTTTCGCTCCGAGTGCCAAACTGCTACGGTAACTGGCACTGCAGCAATAAAAGTGACCGAATTCGTACTGCCCCTCCCGCGCTTCCCCGACCAGCATGTCGCTACGCCAAACATTGTCCCGCCATATTCAGCTGGATGAACAGGCTCTGAGGAGGAGGGGGCACAATGCCCGGGAAAGGCCGAGTGTTTACTCCAGATCCCGTAACTCTCAGTCTTCATTCCGATCTGGCCAGTCACGTCCTTCTAGGGCTACTTCTGGCACTAGGACACCCATTGATCCATACTCGCCAAGAGCTAGTGTTTCTGCCCTACAACTACAGCACCTGTTAGAAAACTTGGAACACGATCAGTATAACACATACGACGTTGAAGAGCTTCGGGATGGCTTCTTCGATGCATCTTTTTATCGCCCCATTGAACAGAATTCTGGTGAAGATGGTGAAGCAGAGCCCCTTCTCCCCCCAGAAATTTCTACTTTCAAACGTCCCTGGTCCCCGAGGACCCTTATTGGCTCGCTTGTCCAAGATGTCAAATTCTTTTTCCGCTTAACATTCAGAACTGAACAGGGCCTCTCTCTCGCAAAATCTTTTCTTGCCTATTTCGCGGGCTACATATTATGCCTAGTGCCCAAGAGTCAAGGGTGGCTGGGGAGGTATCCATACTGGATCACGGTTGCCATTCTCTTCAATCACCCTGGACGCACACTTGGTGCTCAGATTGATGCAACTGTGGCATGCTCTATAGGGGCGGCATTTGGTTTGGCGGCTGGCGCCCTTGCCCTTGAGGTGGCTAGCTCTACTCATGGTGCTCAGGTTGGTCATGGTGGGGTAATAGCCGTGTTTTGGGTGGTATTTATTGGTGCCGCTAGCTGGATTAGATGTTCTCTCATGAAGCTTTATCAATTGATGATTAGCGTCGGATTGGCCATTATATTTCTTTGCCTTGTTGGCTCGGACGCGATAGCCAGCACCGGGAGTTGGGATCGAGGCATTCTTTGGGAATTTGGAATCCCGTGGCTGGTTGGTTTGGGGATTTGCCTGATTATCAATATTGTCATCCGGCCAGATGCTGGTGGGAAAGCTGTAGCGTATGATAACCAATTTCTATTCATTAAATCTTTTCATTTATTGAGTTTGTGGATTAGGGTTGCACGTGTATTTCTGTCCATGCTTCCATTCTTTTCAGTCGTCACTGATACCTAGTAGGGCAGCATTGCATACAGCAGTCATGTCCGCTATGGAAGGCCTGGTTCTACCTAGATCATACTCTCCCGCAACTCATCAAAATATGAACCTGCAGCTCGTTAATCTCTCCGAAGCAATCAGAGACATGCGGGGGGAGATCGTTATATCTTATCTGAGACCTGACAGTGCAGAAAAACTGCGGAATCTCATGCAAGCTGTAATTAGAGATATTATGGCCATTAAACCGGATGGGAATTTTTTTGAAGATCAGTCGTCTCATAGGGCGGGGGGAGATGAGGGCGACGGCCAGCCGAACAATTCCGTCGTGATTGAAATCGAACCCCCTGGGACGAGAAGTGCGGGGGCATCATCTCTTACCTCTTCGACGGAAGCTCATTTGAAGATTGTAAGGGACAAAATGGAGGTTCCTGCAAGGGAGCTGATCAGCGCAATGACCGAGGTGCTGCTTGGATGCGATAAGGAGCTAATGAGCTATGCTGGACATAAAAAACTGCTAGGACCCTTGGACGATTATCGCGGTATTAGTCTTAGATCTTCGAGAGATCGTCTCCACGGGGCCATGCGTGTCTTTGACGAATCTGATATGTCCTTGGTTGATCACCAAAGTCTTCCATCTACCTACTCTGCTCACCCGGAACTTGTTGAAATGTTTCTGTTCATCCACCCACTTCGCCAGACTGCAGATTCCCTAGAGAATCTAGCCGAAAGTGTCCTCCAAATAGTGGGCACGCAAAGACGCAAACGAATGTTCCTCCCATCGTACCCTCTGCAAAAAGCACTATACCGAACAAATCCTCAAGTCCGCCACGACCGCGGGGGCCTGACAGCCGGCCACTACTTCAAAAGCAAGCAAAATATAGAAAAGGCAATGGGAACCTATCAGGCAAAGCCATTCATCCCATCCCCCACCTCCCCCATCGCAGGGGGCGAGAGGGCGCCAGGAACCGAACCGGGAGCCATGAGCTCCAGCTCACCAACAACAGCGGAGCCCCAGACGCTCCGGTACAGAGCCTGGCAAGTGCTACACAGACTTCAGCAATGGGAGACAAGATTTGCATTCAAGGTCGTCTTTGTAACAGTTGCCTTGAGCATACCAGCTTGGGTGGAGAGCAGCCGCGTGTGGTATTTGGAGAATGAGTGTTGGTGGTCGGTGATTGCGGCCTGGTTCATGATGCATCCGCGAGTAGGTGGGAATACTCAAGATTTAATCACGCGGAGCATAACGGCTGCCGTTGGGTCCATATGGGCTGGCCTTGGGCACGCTGCTGGCGGCGGAAATCCATATGTTCTTGCAGTGTTCACGGCAATCTTTATGGTCCCTTGCAGTAAGTTGAAGTGTTTCGTTGTTTCAAAGCAGGTGATTATGCTGTGTTTCTCGATGTGAATCATTTTACCGGGAATACATAATATTTTTTAACACAACCTTTTTTTTTGTTTACAGTTTTTAGATTTACTTCCTCATCGCATCCGCGTTCCGGTCTCATGGGTTGCATAAGCTATTCCGTCGTATCTCTTAGTACATATACCCTTCACGGTTCTACCGTAGATCCTCCTTCGCCAGCAAAGGTTGCCTGGACCCGAGGTGTCTCGTTGATCGTTGGAATAGTAACGGCGGTGGTAGTAAACTGGGTGATCTGGCCATTCGTCGCGAGACACGAACTTCGAAAATCGCTATCCTTCATGATGCTCAATCTTGGGATTTCTTACAGGGGCGTTGTCGCTAGGTAGGGTTTTCTCCATTTTCAATGAATTAATCCGAGTATTATTTTTTTTCCTTTATATACACATGCACCATCCACACCCGCGTAAGCATACTAACGCAGGAGTCCACCCCCGGTCCGCCATGCCGTCGGGATGGGCTTATGATTGCGCAGGTACATCTACTACGAGGCCAACTCCCAGCCAACCAAAGAAGATCTAGACAGATCCGAGACACAAGAAGCGAGATTGAGGGAAGGCACGTGATCCTGCATCAAACCCCATGCACAACGAATTCTGGGATTGCTTGTCCTGCGCGTTTGATTCGGTGTTTCCTTTGTAAAAGTGCGAGTTATGTTAATTATTCCTGCTTGGAATTTTTACAGGATTTGTCCGGATGAGAGAGTTGCTGGAAATGACTCGGCATGAAATTGTGCCCCCCCCCCCCCTTTTTTTTGTCTGAAATCATTTCGTCGTCGCTTCTACTCGTATTCCATCCCCTCCCCTATTTCATACATGACATTAGCTGGGTTCTTCCATAATCCATCCCCAATTTACCCATCACCATATCATACCATGTCATACCCGCATACCGATGCCGCCGCCCCGAGCTAACCAGAACAGCGAATCCGAGCCCCCTTCGACCCATCCCCGTACGCCGCGGCAATATCCTCCTGCGAGCGGTTCCTAGAGCATATAGTTGAAGTCCGCCTAGCAAGTCTCTACTTTCAACCATTCCTATTCAATGGTTCCTCCCCCTATTCTGCCTCCATGTTCTCGCTCTGGGCTGACACAATTACCCGAAGGCTCCGAAGAGTTCACCAGAAAAATGGTCCCGGTCCGTCGCGACGCGGTAGCTAGCATACTAATGAACCTATACATTCTCGCTGGTGCACTCCGTGCTAAGCGGCCAGTGCCCAGGTACCTGCCCTCAGCCGCCGCAGCAAGGAAGAGGCTCTTGGATAGGATGGCGGAGATTGAGAAGGAGAGTGAGAAGGAGAGGGTTGTTAGGCCTAGAAGCGGTGTGCGGGGGAGGAGATGGGCAGATGTTTATCGTGGGGGTTTTCCCTTTTCCTCTTTTTTTCCGGATATTGGGGGAGAAGCTAACGTAGGGGGTCGGTAGAGTATGCCTATTCATCGGCTTTGACGGATATTGTTGAGCAGTTGGAGTTGCTGCAGAGATATACCAAGGCGATCACTGGGGAGATGGCGTTAGATTTTCAAGATTAGTTGGGTGGTATGTAGGTAGTGTGGGGTTCGTGTATGATTCTGGGAGATGGGGGGGGATAGCTTGATGCCAATTTATCCTCGCTAATCGCCTATATACCTCGACCCCCGCTCTGTAGAAGTGAGCAGTCCTAAAGAGCCACTGGCCTCCGTCCACTCTTCGTGGGCCCTCGCAGTTATTCGCGCTCTATAGTTGCGTGCGCGGGACGCTATCGTAGACAACAAGTCTTAGAGACCCCCTCCGTCCGCGCGGCCCGTTCCCTGATACTAGGCCGCGTGTTACCAATACGAGCTTTCTGCTTCATTATCTGCCTATCCTATCCGCCGCGCATGGCGATCAGCTATACTACCAAGGTCCATCCCATTCTTCATCCCATCGAGAACAAGCTTCTCTTCTAACTCCCACCGGGATGTATGTATCAAGTCATGAGCGGTCACTCGGGGTCTTCGCGGCAGACGGCAGAGGTGTAAATACTAGTGCTAGAACACACTAGAGCGTACAAGCTATGAACGTCTTCTCTTCATATATATTTCCTTTCCCTTCCCCCTCCCCTCCCCCCCCCTTTGCATACAATTTAATCGGCCTCCCCTCTTTAGTTCGCTTCAATGTGTGAACCTTTCGTTCGGATTATTGCCTGCCTTTTCAACGGATGCAGTGCAGTTAGCCCGCAGTAGTAGAAGCAGCGCTATCTCACCAGACGCAGATGCACTATTTGCTAAGAAGCTGTTTTGTTGGGGTGATGGAGTGGATAGGATAGTTGGGTGGCGAAGGATGGGTAGATAACGAGCTGGAGTAGGTGGGGAGTGTGTTCGGGGACGATGTAGTCAGGTTTGCAGTCTCGCCGCCCGCACTAATGAAGGAGCGACAAGGTGAATATGACACAGAAGGATAAGGGTTAACGGTTATGACTAGAAGGGGTTACGAGCTGGTAGAGATCTCCGTGTGGCGTTTTGGAGTATTAGGAGGCTAGGGGATTAACGGTTGGTGGGGCATCCGGGACGGTCTCACCAGCGCAACTCCCTAGTTTGTCTGGCGGCTATCATACCTATAGGTACCTGCTGTCGGCCGCGTTCGAGAAGTATTGCCTGTGGAGCCCGGTGGTTTGTGAGCCCCGCAGCCCACTGAATAAAAAGAAGCTATCCGAATGTGAACAGGAACGGTCAAATAATATTATATCTTTTTACAGTTTTCTTTTATTTACAGTCGCACCCCGCTATAACGAACCGCTTATACGGGAAAATTCGCTATTACGAATGAACTCTCTGGGATTTTACACCCCCTGTCCCCATACAAATTGTCCCCGCTATAAGGAATTTCTTCCAAAACCTCGCTATAACGAACGAAAAAAATCCGAATTTTTGGACTTCGTTATAGCGGGGTGCGACTGTATATCTCCTGTATTCTCTCTTTCATTCTTCTCTTATCAAACCAGCCGCTTTGATACCGTCCTTCTGATCTTGAATTATGAGGGTGAGAACTGTTGAAACATATTTCTGGCACTACTGTGGTGTCACTCACACTATTGGTTTTTCCCCTTGCATCAAACCTTGTCACACATCTACACCTCCGGCACTATTGAAGATACCTCCTTGCATTTCCTTCATTCTTCTTTTATTGTTATTGTTATTGTTCGCTCGACCTATTTGTCTTGCCCCCAAATGGTAAAATATCGGGGCCGTTCGCCCTTCTCTTTGAGATAGTTAGTGTGCTCCGTTTTCCTTCAAGCAATCAATTACTTCTTCGTTATCTTGTACTATCATTCAATTCTATATTTCCACAACAAGAACAGCCTCCTGCCTCTAGTTACCGAGTGACCGTTCGTGACTTTGCTTAAGGGCTGATAATATTGGGGGGATTTCTCACGAGTTCCTTGTGGCCTGGATGTGTGCCAAAGGTCCTGGCATCTGCAAGGTCTTGCGGTCCATCTCAGGAATACTTTTTTATGGCTCGGTCCTCCCTTTCTTTCGTGGGGGATGGGTTGGACTTGGCCCTTACGATTGGGAGGGGGGGGTGCACATAGGCTAATGTAGCCCGGTATTGCCCTCTCGTTTGGGCAATTTCTATCAGTTAACGGAGTGAACCAGGGTGGCTGTATTAATTACTGAGCCGGTTGGGTAGGCTTCGTAAGGCTAGGGATTTGCCGGACGGGCTGTAGAGTTAACGTTGAGGAAGCCCCTGTCTAAGCATCGCCCGATCTGAGGGTTATCGCACCATCCAAAAACTGGTGCTGTAGGTAATTGATACCTTACCACCGATTATAGGTGTAGGGTATAATACTGGAAAAGGCTATATCGCACAATAAATTTGATGCAGGGTGATGGGGTCTTTTGGCATCGGAGTTCATGTTGCGGAAAGTATGATACTGATAGATTAAGTTTCCTTATAACAAGCCAATTATCCGAACACTGGCGTAACCTCCCCAAGTCCCCCGCGCAGGGTTACTATAAGTGGTAAATATTTTGACATCTGCGTCGGTCTTTCTGTTGGATGGGTGTGTGATGGTTCTCAATTGCTTAGCTGGTGTACGACAAACCGCCCCCTCGCGCATTACTTCCCGGCCAGGTATCGGACTAGCCAACCAGCCAATCAAGGCTTGCGTTTTTTTCAGGGCATTGATGACACTACTAGACTTTAAAGTAAGATACAATTCTCCAAACTCAACCACCATTAATAAAACTTTTATCATAATAACCTTGAGCGTTGACACTCGCCCCTCTAAGCATTGGTCCTCCATAATGTTTGGCTCGTTGTCATGTCGGGCAGGAAAACTGAGAATTCCTCAAATCCTGCCCTATGGGAACTGGGAGATTTGAGAACCTAGCCTTCATTAATATCAATAGTGCTGCGGGGCTTATCAATCGTGCTACGAGGTGGCAGAACCCGACTCTAGACCGTAAGGTTGGCGATCGGAGGGGGTATGATAGCAGAAAATAATGAAAATTTTATTTTGCTTCCTTTGTATTGGAAAGTAGCTGTCTGCCCTGAGGGCTGTAGACATTTTGGTCGCTTCCACTCTGGTAAGGTGCTCTCTCTCTCTATTTATTGTCTTGTATACATAGCTTTTTTTTCTTCAGAAAAGCGAGGTACAGATAAGATTGGCAGAGGCAGGATAGGTACATACAGTACAGCTAGGAAAACACATGATGTTGAAATAAGACCCGTCCTGCACTATGCTAACTTAGCACCACGGCATCTGATTCGGTTACCGGGCTAACAGACCACGCTTTCCAAATCCCTAGTTCAGTACGTAAGTAGAATTCATAGATAGGATAGGCGAGAATATCTCTGAGCTATGGCTGAGCTACAACTTCACTATACAAATAGACAATAGACAATAGACCCCCACCCCCGATAAGCTTCAAGTAGCTTCCCAGCACCACTCCACTGCCCCCACCAGGCCAAGACGAAGCGCTTAGAGCCTGCTTGGCAAGCGGTAACTTGTGCTGCTCGCTATCTCAAATCAAGATTTAGCCTCTTCCAGGTCATGATTTGAAATATCCATGGCGCCCGGCCGGGTAGCGTTTTCAAATCATGATCTGAGAAAATTTTATCGTGTGCTCATGTGAACATTTAGGGCTATCATAGCGCGGGTCTTGAGATCTTCCCATAGAGTCAGCCCCAAATTATGATAGAGAAAATTGAAAATTGGAGTCATGTTTAGCAGAAGGTTGTTCTCCAAATCACAATTCCAGATCCAGCTGCGATATCTCGAATCACGGCTTGCTGAACAGGCCACTTAATTCCCAGCTATGATACGATATAAGCTGGTTGGGTTCAATATTTTCAACCTGCCTGACAAAACCCCTACAAACTGATTTCCCATTCACAGAGTTCCCTTACTATGATAACAACCCTTGCGGCAGGATCCCGCTATCATACCAACACCCAAAGCCCCCAAACCGCCCTCCCATGTCTAATCTAAACCCTCAAACAATCTCACCACAGGGGCGTTCCAAACCCCACAAAGATCTGCATTGAAACCCCTATGCACACTATCACACTATCATATCTCAGGCAGAGAATCGTTACCCCCCTCCTCCTCCTCCCTCTCCCCACTCACATCGATAGCAGCCTACCCCGCGCCTATCTATTGCTAAGCCGGTATATTAGGCGAGAGAGCATAGCTCATGGGCGCAACCGACCGACATCATATTGTTCTATGAAGAATATAGACGCATTCCTTGCACTAGCTGTCTTACTAACTTATGCGGAGGGTGGCGCATCTCTCTGCTGAACAACGTTCCCACCCCGGCAGCCAAAAGACAAACTTGCCCAATCCACAGCGTGGGCACAAAACCGCTCGGCCCGGCCCGGCCCGCCTATCATTGATAAACACGTCTTTACCAAAAGTTCCTGGTAGCATTCTATCTAGCATTCGGTCAGTAATAAGTGTGGGTTTGGGTAAGGTATTCTTAGCTGCAATATTAAGTCAGCATGATACTTGATTATCACTAATCACTTCAAGAATATTCCCAACCCGTTTTAGGAATGGTGGACTAACTTACGATATGTGGCTTGTTGGTTAGTTAGAGGGTAGGTCTTGGCGGGTTTGCCAAGTGCAGAGCAGTGTCATGCTGTAAGGCACATAGCACCGATCCACATGGTGGGTGAGAGTACTCGTAGGGGTGTTTCTTCGATTGTTGGTACGACTGGCAGAATACAACGTCTGCAGTTTTCAAAGTTTGCACTGGGGTAATAGTACTTTGTGCCACATCTCGCCTATTTCATTCAGCGTATAGTAAAATGCTTGTAAGAGTTAGTGTAAGGGAAAAATGAATCTCGCAGTGAATATATCAGAAAGTGCTTGCGCTGTTTGTCCTTAGACTCCATAAGTCAGGGGGGCGGCATAAAACGAGGAGCAATTTTGTTCGCGGTGTTTATCGGAGATGATTTTCACGAAAGATACTCTAGCAATAACCTAGATACATATGCCCAAGCGCAAGACTCCGTACAGCAAATAAACCCTGTTTCCGCTACCGTAATCATAGACAATGATGAGAGAGCACCCGACGTTCAACATCAGACACAAGAGTCGAGTGAGACCCCATGTACCAAGAAACACCCCTGTAGAAACACCACCGCTCGCTCAGCCACAGAAACCAAATCAGAAACAGCGGGGGGGAAAGAATAAATGGCGTCATCTTAAGAGAAAAAGGAAGAACAAAGGGTCGATATATATTGCAGAACACCCATGCTAAAGGTTTTCTACCCAACCCAACACAACCTCTCAGTATCCTTCCTCACAAACCCAACCTCATCAAGACACCTCTCAAAGCAAGCCCTCATAACCTCGTCCATATGGATAATCCCCCACCCTTCCTTCACTCTCACCTCTCCCTCCGCCGCTCCCAACTCGTAGGTGAGAGCTCGGGAGTCCAAGGCGCTAGCGCCACCGCCACCGCGACCGTGACGCTTGCTCTTACTCCTCTTTTTCTTATGCACGACGGGAATTTCATCGCCGAAGCCAAAGTCGACGATTTCGCAGCCATTGAGGATGGTAGAGTCGTAGCCGGATGCGCCCCAGAGTTCCAATTGGCTCCTGAACGCGCGGTTCGGATGCACGAGCGGACGCTTAGACTTGACGTAGGCGTGCGCGGGGGCGAGGGGAATGTTCTGCTTTTTCATGACTAGGAAATACGAATTAGTCCTTGCCGGGAGGGGCTCATAGGAGTAATTACCATAAGCAACGACAACGCCCCCGCTGCGGGACTTTCCCAAGTAACAGTGTACAAGGATATTATTCCCTTCCCCGCTCAGGGCCTCGGTAATAAAGTCTAGGCATATGTCGATGACGGAGAGGATGTTCTGTGTCGGGGTGTCGAGGACCGGAACGTGCCGATGGATTACACCCGCCCCCTCAGGAATTTCCGGAAGGGCGTGGGTTAGTGATAGGATGTGTGTTATGTTATACGTTTTGAGGATATCTAGCGATTCCGCGGCTACGAGACTGGGAACATTGCGTTAGCGGGATAGGGATAACATCATGGGTGGCGCTGGGGAGGCCTGTGTTGCCCGCGAGGGTTTTGATAAAGCTTACTTTCCAAGGAATAGGCCTGGGAGAACCTCGTCTACATTGTTGGGCATCGGGTCCATGGATCGGTAGCCGGTTCTTTGGTTGGTTGGTTATACTTTGTTGTTATGACGGCAGTGGGGAGGCAAAGCGAACACCGGAGTACCGGGGTTCAACACGGCGCAGATAAGAAGCTGAGAGTCGTCTGGGATGAGTCTGAAGATGGAGGGCGGTGAGGGTGTTGGTGGTGATGGCGAAAGGTGTTGCTCAAAGACTTTGCGAATTCACTTCGGCTTTAGCTCTGGCACGCGAAGGCTCATCTAAAGTGGTCAATCAGGACTCCGGGGGCGGGACTTGCCGCCCGTGGCTAAAATAGCTTCCGCAGAGCCTCAACCCTTAACCCGGAAAGCCTCCTTTCCCTCATTAAAGGCCAAGTAACCCGAAAAACAGTGCGCCAAAGGAAACAACAATTGTGTCAAAATTGTTGGAAAAATAAACCATCGGTATTCATGGACTTGACTCTTTTTTCCTCGCTGGTAAAATTTTACCCCGCGATGCCGTGTCGAAAAACCTATTTTTTACTCTGTCGCCATCGTCGATCCCGAGCTGAGTTGACTCGTGAAGATCTAGAATATCGGTGCCCAGAGGAGCCTGTGTTTGTATTAGGAATGCGCATGCGAACAGCCCTTCCCTTGGGAATGCCTGCCTGTCCGCCGAGTTGTATCGTCCCTTACATATTTCCCCCACCCACTCCCCTTCAACGATTTCCCGTTCCCCATTCCCATATCTCATTCCCAGCCAGCGGTAAATAGCCTCCCTCGCCCATAGTACTGCACTTTAAACGTAATAGAATTCCTGTGAAGAACCCTTAGCTGAGCCCTTTTTCTCATCCCCCGGTTGTAGAAACCTATTCACATTAAGACAAAACCCTTCCCAGCCCTCTTTTTCCCATCGGGAAGTCCAAAGCGATGCTCAACGAACCCAATTCGATCACCGCAAGACTGTCCCGATACTCAAGTACCAGTACTAGCTACCCGCATGTACTGTGATCGCCGTAGGTACAGTACGATACTTGCACGGTACCAGGTTACCGCACGGTATCACCGCTGCCCCCAACCCTACTATGCAGCACGCACACATGCATGCACACGCGCATGTCGGGAAACCCCCTTGCTCATGCCTTGTCACTCGAATACACTTGCCTCATCAGATGCAGCGGTGTGAATAGAGCCAGTGAGAGTATCCTGCGGTCAGTATTCTAGTCTCCGATGGCGATGATGATGACGATGATGGGGCGGGAAGTAATTTAGCATCCATCCTCTGGGCGGTTCGGGAGTTTTTATTATTATTTTATACACTTATCGGTTGGTTGGTTACCGTGAGAAGCTGGAGAGAAGAAAAATATGCGGGGACGTCGGAATTCCCCTTCTCGGCTGCAGGAGGGGGAAATACGGCAAACTTAGCCCTCGCTGAGACGAAAGGGAAGGAGTATGCAGGGTGCCTTACTAAGAGAGGCAACTACAACGTCGTAGTTGCATTTGCCCTCCTATTCGGGCCTTTGCGGTGGTTGGTCGGGAGGAGCGGGGAGGGGAGGGGTGGGGTGGGGATGTGGAGAGGAGTGGAGGTGGACTGACATCATCTGGCGTCTGGCTGTGGTGCAATACCGTAGACTAGACTAGACTGGGCTAAACTAGACTGCACTGCAGTGGAGCACGGGCACAATACCGCCATGGTAATCGAGTGCCAGAACCTGCTTGTGCCACAGCACCCTGCAGTATCAAGACTTCCTCAAAGGAGACTCTACCGTACTCGAGCACAACTAACCCTCCCCCCCTCCTTCACCCCCCATAACCCTAGAAAAATACCATTCCAATAACTTATCCCTTTTGTAAGAGCATAAGTGCTCATATCCTAAACCAACCCCAAATCTTCGTTCCACAAATAGACAGACGGACAACCAAACCCAGCCCAGCCAACCAAAAAAAAAAAAAAAAAGGAGGAAAGGAAAAAAAAGAGCCATGGACATCATGTTACACACTGGATTCAAGGTGCACATTTCCTCCTTCATCCTTTTGCTTTTTTTCTCCCACCACCACTATCATGGGAAAGGTTTCAAAACACCATGTCATGCCGGGGGCAATGCGATCGATCAAATTTTCGGTAAGCACGGTGGGTAAGTTCACGTATTACAGAGAAGTGAAGTGACTTTCAGCCTTACTGGGGCTCTTTTAAGGCAGGGAGGGGGAGTCATCTGCAGGGCTGGGCGAGGTGGAGGATGAGAGGAAGAAGGAAGAATGAAGAAACGAAGAACGAAGAACAAAGGAAGTGAAGGGGGGGGGTGACCACAAGCCACTAGTAGCAGATTACGAGTTCGAATAGGATGGAGTCAGATGCTGAAATTTGTGGATTTGTTAAAGTGAGGGAATGGGGGGGGGGGGGGGTGCAGAGTGGTACCGGTAGCAGGACCTTTTTTTGGTAGTGTATTTTACCTCCTGCTACTGCACTTCCCAATGCACATCCCTACCTATTGTAGATCCTAACGAATAAGTCCAGTAGCCACTGCAGTGGGACATCCGGAAGAACATACCGAACAATATATCACATTAGGTAAATATTACTCGAGTATTTGGGAGAGAAAAAAAACACCACCAAGGCATGGATTTTTTTTCCTTCCTTTTTTCTTTTTCTTCCCCAAAACGCCAGGATGGGTGAGACCGATTTGTTCAGTTCAACCCCAGGCATATGCGGGATAAGTTAGATGGCGATAGGGAACTTATCGTCTGAACTTTTTAATTTAATTTTTAATTTTTCTTTCCCCCCTCCACGCCCGCCCGCCTGAGACATGTGGGTTTTGTGGTCGCTCGTACGATATTTTTATTTAAATTAAGGTATGATGGCGGCAGTAGATATCGGCTGCGAGTTGCCTTAGGCTGCTGGTACGGTACTGCAACTCTACCGGTACTCGACTACCGGTGCAACAGGTAACTGTACGAGTACGTACCAGGCAGGCGTACTTACTGGTGCTACGCCATTCTTAAGACCTGACCCCAGCGAACAAGTAACCGAAATACCGTACCAAAACAACCCCCCCAAGGCACTACCGGTACCTGCCTTAGCGGTGGTGCGCATTTTACTAGAGACAGCTGGGGATGGGGCTTAGGGGCATGTGGCCCGGCAGGCAAAACCGGGCTTGTAAGAAGGGGCTGCTTCCTAGGTTTAGATTTTTACGACAATTTGCCACGGGGCGCTGTTTCTAAATTTCCCAAAGACTTTGACTCTTCGAAAGAAAGAAAGAGTGAGTGCTCCGTAGACTAATTTGGAGGTCTAGTTTCGCTCGCACATTAGGCCACACCTCGTCTGGTTGATTGATTTACCACCGTTCCTTGTGTCGCCTGGCATGACAATGTCTCGTCAAAAGACGGGGGGGGGGGGGGGGGGGGGGGGGGGGGGGGGGGGGGGGGGGGGGGGGGGGGGGGGGGGGGGGGGGGGGGGGGGGGGGGGGGGGGGGGGGGGGGGGGGGGGGGGGGGGGGGGGGGG
>Ga0307517_10000085_pt1 | contig 131200 bp, 124 predicted proteins | sample 23_EM_MG_FD_194515 | JGI IMG/M metagenome (GOLD analysis project Ga0307517, IMG submission 194515) | Populus trichocarpa ectomycorrhiza microbial communities from riparian zone in the Pacific Northwest, United States - 23_EM | ecosystem: Host-associated > Plants > Roots > Unclassified... | reverse complement strand
GCCGACACGTTCGGGCAGTTCGCGAGACGAACCAAAAGCGAAGCGGGCTGGCGCTATTTCGAGATCGACGCCAGCCATTCGCCGAATGTCACCGCGCCGGAAACGCTGATGGCGCTGCTGGAGAAGACTGTCGGCTAGAAATGGCGAGGGGTCCGGCGCGTTACGCCGAACCCCTCATTCTCAGACGCGCTTTTCGAAGCGCTTTAGAGCATCAGCCGGCCTGTAAGCCGGGTTTTGTAGGGCACCGCCCGCTTGCGCGGACGATACGTGACGGCCATTCCTCTGGGACCATATTTGCACATGGCCTCGAGCAACCTACCCGGACGGCGAGCCTGACATTGCCCTGCGGCGTTTTCGCTTGCGCGAACTGCCCGCGTTGCCGTCCCTATTCGGTTTTGCTCCCGGTGTGGTTTGCCATGCCGGTTCCGTTGCCGGACCCGCGGTGCGCTCTTACCGCACCTTTTCACCCTTGCCTCCTCCTAAGGAGAAGGCGGTTCGTTCTCTGTGGCACTTTCCCTGGGGTCACCCCCGCCGGACGTTATCCGGCACCGTATGTCGATGGAGCCCGGACTTTCCTCTCCCGCAGCCTTTCGACCGTAGCGGGAGCGGCCGTCCGGCCGACTGACGCTCTAGGCATGGGGGCTGGCGCCCTCAAGGTCAAGCCGATAACGGCTTCGGACCGGCCCAAAATAAACTATCCTGAAGATGTCGTTTCGCGTCCGGCCCGTTCGACTGGGTGTCGGCGATCCAGCCGATCAAGAAGGAGTAACGCAATGCAGTATTTGTTGATGATCTATCAGAACGAGGCCGACCTTGGCAAAATGGACGCCGCGGCGGGCAAGCAGATGACGGCCGAATACGGCGCGTTCACCCAATCCATTATCCAGAGCGGCAATTTCAAGGCCGGTGACGGCTTGCAGCCGTCAACGACGGCAACCACCGTGCGGGTCCGGGACGGCAAGACCCTGACGACGGACGGTCCGTTCGCGGAGACGCGCGAGCAGCTTGGCGGTTATTATATGATCGAGGCCAAGGACCTCGACACTGCACTGGCGATTGCCGCGCGCATCCCCGGCGCCAAGACCGGCGCGGTCGAAGTGCGGCCGGTCATGATTTATGGTTGAGTGTCGTTCCGGGGCGCGCGACAGCGCGAACCTCAGATGTGCAATTGCACATCGGGGAACCTCGAGATTCCGGGTTCGTCCTTCGGACGCCCCGGAATGACGATGTTGAGCCACATGACCCCGGTTGAGGTCGAAAAAATATTTCGCGACGAGGCGGGCCGGGCGTTGGCGACCCTGATCCGCCTCGTCGGCGATTTCGACCTCGCCGAGGATGCGTTGCAGGACGCGTTTTCGGTGGCGCTGGAGCGTTGGTCCAGCGCCGGCCTGCCGTCCAATCCGCGGGCGTGGCTGGTCAATGTCGGGCGCAACAAGGCGATCGATCGCATTCGCCGCAACGTCGCGCTTCGCGGCAAGCAGCAGGAATTGACGCGCGAAATCCTGCTGAACGCGTCGACGCCTTGCGAGTCCGCCGATAGCGTGCTCGACGATGACATGCTGCGGCTGATCTTCACCTGCTGCCATCCGTCTTTTGCAGCGGAAGTGCAGGTGGCGCTGACATTGCGCACGGTGTGCGGGCTCTCGGTGGCGCAGGTCGCGCGGGCGTTTCTCACGGGCGAAGATGCGATGGCGCAGCGCCTGGTGCGCGCCAAGCAGAAGATCCGCCTCGCCGGCATTGCCTATGAAGTTCCGGAACGCGAAGCGCTGGAGCCGCGGCTGCGCGGCGTGCTCGCGGTGATCTACCTCGTCTTCACCGAAGGCTATATCGCAACATCAGGCGAAGATCTGATGCGACCGGATTTGGCGCGCGAAGCGATCCGGCTGGCGCGGCTGTTGGATGCGCTGATGCCCGGCCGCGGCGAGATCAAGGGATTGCTGGCGCTGATGCTGCTGCACGATTCCCGCCGCGCCGGCCGAGCGACCGCCGGCGGCGACATCGTGCTTTTGGAAGAGCAGGACCGTTCGTTGTGGAACCAGGCCCAGATAGCGGAGGGCTTGAAGCTGGTGGAAGAGGCGTTGCGGATGCCGGGGCGGCCGCAATCCTATGCGGTGCAGGCGGCGATCGCAGCGCTGCACGCGCGCGCGCCCAATTATGAAGACACCGACTGGCCGCAGATCGCCGGCCTCTACGAGGTGCTGCTGCGGATCAGCCCGTCGCCGGTGATCGAGCTCAACCATGTCGCCGCGGTGTCGATGGTCGATGGGCCGGCGCGGGCGCTCGACCTGCTCGATGCGCTGGAGGCGCGCGGCGGGCTGAAGGGATATGAGTTGCTGCCGGCGGTTCGCGCCGATCTGCTGCGCCGGCTCGACCGGCGCGATGCTGCGCGCGAAGCCTATCTGGCGGCTACATCAGCGACGCAATTGGAGCCATTGCGGCGGCTTTATGCGCGGCGGATGGCAGAGCTCTAGCTAGCCGTCATTGTGAGCGCAGCGAAGCAGTCGATCGCGCCGCATGCGGAGAAATGGATAGCTTCCGCCTTCGCTCTTCGAGCTACGGCGGACAAGTCGCTTCGCTCGCAATGACGGAGAGAGCTACGTCGCCGCAACGACCGTCGGCGTCGCATCGGTCGGCAGGGTCGACAGCAATGCGTGCAGCGTGCTCATCGTCGAATGATCGGCGGTGCCGTCGACGCGCGCGGGGCGGAAGTGGCGCTGGAAGGCGGTGACCACTTCCATGGTCGGGCCGTCGAACTTGCCGTGGGTCGGAACATTGTAGCCATAACGGGCCAGCGCGGTTTGCAAGCCAGCGACGTCGTCGCTGATGCTGCCGAGCTTGAGCGTTTCGCTGCGTATGATCGGCGCCGGCTGCACCCAATGGCCGACGCCGGAATTAGCCAGCGAGTGCCACGGGAATTTCTCGCCGGGATCCTTCTTGCGCGCAGGCGCCACGTCGGAATGCGCGAGCACGCGATGCGGCGGCACGTTGCGGCGGAGCATGATGCCGCGGCACAGCGCGATCACGGCGGCGACCTGGCGCAGCGGGAAATCCGGATAGCCCCAGTCGTGGCCGCGGTTGATGATTTCGACCCCGATCGAGCAGGAATTGATATCCTCCTCGCCGGCCCAGAACGATGCGCCGGCATGCCAGGCGCGTTTGCTTTCGGGCACAGACTGCACGATGCGGCCGTCTTCCAGCACGATGTAATGCGCCGAAACGTCGGTTCCCGCGGTGCAGAGCTGGGCGATCGCGCCCTCCACATCCGGCATGCCGGTGTAGTGCAGCACGATCATGTCGGGCAGGCGTCCCTTGTTGCGGTCGCCAAAATTCGCCGACGGGATCACGTCGGAAGCAATCGAGGAATCCGGGGTAAAAGTCTTCATGTCCACGTTAGCCCTGGGAACGGGAAGGGCGCGTTGACGCTTCGAATCAATACCAGCGGACGTGAACGAACCAGCACCCATCATATAAGCTCAAACCGGGCAGGAGAACGACAACCCGCAAATTCTACAAAACAACCGCGTTTACTATTCCTTTACCATGTCGTCCGCGCAATCGCGCAGCCGCGCCCGGTTTCGCATTTTGCCGGAGTGTGGGCGCCGGGCATCACTGGCGTGAGCCGGGCATCACTGGCCTTGCCAGCGAGCCAGGGGCATCACTGGCTTCGCCGTGAGCCCGGGCATCACTGGCCCAGCCAATTGACTAGAAAGCGCGCCAAAGCCGCGCCAGATCATCAACGCTTTCTTAACGCTAAGTGCCGTTACTAAGTATGAAGAGCCGAACCGGTTTTGGGGCGGCCGAGGCCCTTTTCACGCTCGAAATGCCATGGCAGCCCAGCAAATTCCGTCCGGAAAACAGGGGTTGCCGGCTGGGGCGGGGAACAGCAGTCGTGCCTCGCAGCGGGTTTTTGGCCGGAAAAGCCCGGCGAAGCGCAGAGATTTGAGGCGCAATGGGCCAGTTGGCGTCCAGTTTGCTTTTTCGATGCTGGAATGCGCTGAAGGCCGGCGCATGACCCCGGCTGCGCCCCGTCATATCCCGGTTCTCGGCCGCGAGGCGGTCGAGATGCTCGCCCCCCGCGACGGCGGAACCTATGTCGACGCCACCTTCGGTGCCGGCGGTTATAGCCGCATGATCTTGCAAACCGATGGAACCCGGGTGATCGGCATCGACCGTGACCGGTCGGCGATATCAGGCGGCTTCGATCTGGTCGACCAGGCCGGTGGGCGGCTGACCCTGGTCGAGGATCGCTTTTCCAACCTCGCCGATGTCTGCACCGCGCAGGGTTTTGAGACCGTCGATGGCGTCGTGATGGATGTCGGCGTCTCCTCGATGCAGCTCGATCAGGCCGAGCGCGGCTTCTCGTTCCGGCTCGGCGGTCCGCTCGACATGCGGATGGGCCATGACGGGCCGACCGCGGCTGACGTGGTCGCCAGGGCTTCCGAGGCTGATCTTGCCAACATCATCTACATCTTCGGCGAAGAGCGTCACTCCCGTGGCGTCGCTCGCGCCATCGTCGCGGCGCGCAAGGACGCGCCGATCGCGACCACGCAAGCACTGGCCGATATCATCGGCAAAGTGGTCCGCTCCAAGCCGAACGAAATCCATCCGGCGACGCGGACGTTTCAAGGCTTGAGGATTTTCGTCAACGCGGAACTCGACGAACTTCATCTGGCGCTGTCGGCGGCGGAGCGCGTGCTGAAACCGGGCGGCCGGCTCGCCGTGGTGTCGTTCCATTCGCTGGAAGACCGCATCGTCAAGAATTTTCTCATTGAGCGCGGCAAGGCGGCGAGTGGGTCGCGGCATCTGCCCGAAATGGCGCAAGCCGTTCCGAGTTTTCAGATCCTGACCAAGCGTCCGGTGACGCCTGGCGAAGCAGAGGTGTCGGCCAATCCGCGCGCGCGCTCCGCAAAACTGCGCGCTGCCGAGCGCACCGCGGCGCCGGCGCATGCGGCGGGCGCGTTGCCAGCATGGCCGACCATCGACAGCGTCATGAGGGGAGGCTGATCATGCGGATCATCCACTTCCTCGTGATCGGCATGCTGGTGTTCGCCGCCTCCTATGTCTACCGGATCAAGATGGAATCGACCTCGCGCACCGAGCGCGTGCTGCGCCTGAACGCGGAAATCCGCGAGCAGCGCGACGCCATCGCCGCCTTGCGCGCCGAATGGGCCAAGCTCGATGCGCCGCTGCGGCTGCAGGGCCTCGCCGACCGGCATCTGCCGCTGAAGCCGCTGGTCGCGACGCAATATGACCGGTTGAAGAACCTGCCGGACCGGCCGCCGCGCCTGGTTCGGCCGGGCGAGCCCGATCCGATCGGTGCGATGATCAACACCATCGAAGCCGCCACCGACGCACAGTCCGTGACCGGTTCGGTGCCCAAACCTGGAGATCAGCAGTCTGGAGATCAGCAATGACCGATCAGGCGTTCATTACGACCAAGTCAACCAAACGGCCTGCAGAACCCTGGCGGCAGCGGCTGATCCGCAGCCTTTTGTACGGGCGCAATGTCGATCGCGCGGCGAAGGCGCGGGCGCGTGTCGGATTTGCAGTGCTGGCGTTCGCATTGGTGTATGCCATTCTGGCCGGACGCCTCGTGATGTTTGCGATCGGCGCCGACAGCCACAGCGCCGGCCGCACCGGCTCGCGCGACGCGATCGCCACCGCGCGGCCCGACATTGTCGATCGCAACGGCGAGATCCTGGCCACCGACGTCAAGGCGCCGAGCCTGTTCGGCGAACCCAGGCGCATCATCGACAAGGACGAGGCGATCGAGCTTCTGACCGCAGCCTTGCCCGACCTCGACACCGCAGAGGTGCGCGAGCGGCTGACGTCGCGCAAGGGCTTTGCGTGGCTGAAGCGCGAGATCACGCCGAAACAGCAACAGGCGATCCATCGCCTCGGCATTCCCGGCATCGGCTTCCTGCGCGAGAACAAGCGCGTCTATCCCACCGGCGCGTCGGTCGCGCATTTGATCGGGTTGGTCAATATCGACAACCAGGGCATCGCCGGGATGGAGAAATGGCTCGACAGCAACGGTCTTGCCGATCTTCACCGCGCGGGCTTTGCCACCGACCGGCTGCAGAAGCCGGTGGAATTGTCGATCGACCTGCGCGTCGAACACGCGTTGCGCGACGAACTGATGAAGGCCAAGGAGAAGTACAAGGCCAAGGCCGCTTCCGGTCTCGTTTCCAATGTCAGGACCGGCGAGATCGTGGCGCTGGTGTCGCTGCCGGACTTCGATCCGAACAGCCCGAAAGAGGTGCACGACCCCGACCGTATCAACCGCCTGACCACTGGCGTGTACGAAATGGGCTCGACCTTCAAGGCGCTGACGCTGGCGATGGCGCTTGATTCCGGCAAGGCCAACCTCAACACGCTGTATGACGGGCGGGGTGCGCTGAAATACGGCAAATTCACCATCCACGATACGCATCCCGTCGGCCGCTCGATCACGCTGTCGGAAGTATTCACGTTTTCCTCGAACGTCGGCGCGGCCAAGATCGCGTTGGGGCAGGGCGTCGAGGCGCACAAGGCCTTCCTGAAAAAGCTAGGCCAGATGGACCGGCTGCGCACCGAACTGCCGGAGAGCGCCTCGCCGATCCTGCCGAAGCGCTGGAGTGAACTCAACACCATCACGATTGCCTTCGGCCACGGCATCGCGGTGGCGCCGCTGCAGGCGGTGATGGGAATCAACGCGGTCGTCAACGGCGGCTATCTGATTCCGCCGACCTTCCTCAAGCGCACGGAAGAAGAAGCCAAAGCGATTGGCAAGAAAGTGCTCAAGACCGAAACGTCGGAAAAGATGCGCTATCTGATGCGGCTGAACGCCGAAATCGGAACCGCGAAGAAGGCCGACGTGAAGGGCTATTATATCGGCGGCAAGACCGGCACCTCGGAAAAGGTCGTCAACGGGCGCTATTCCAAGAAGCAGGTGCTGAACTCCTTCACCGCCGTGATTCCGGCCGACAACCCGCAATACCAGCTGCTGGTCATGCTGGACGAGCCGAAGGCGCTGCCCGAGACCCATGGCTTTATTACGTCGGGCTGGAACGCGGTGCCGACCGGCGGCAAGGTGATCGCCCGCATCGGACCGCTTTTGGGCCTCGAACCGCGCTTCGATTTGCCGACGTCCGACCGGCTCATTCTTGCGGCATCGAAGACAACCCAGTAAGGCGTTATATTACGCTGCACCGAGCTAGCGCCGGCCGGACTGGAAGACCATGAGACTTCGCGACCTCTTCAGCAATGATGCTGCGATCGAGCCGCAGGCAGAAGCAATTGGGATCGCGGATGCGATCGAAGTGAAGGGCCTGGCGGTGGACAGCCGCGCGGTGAAGCCGGGCGACCTGTTCTTTGCGCTCGCCGGCAGCAAGACCGACGGCTCGCGCTTCATTGATGCGGCGATTGCCGCGGGCGCGGTCGCGATAGCGGGCGAGCACATACCGGCGGACGAGCATCGCGTACCGTTTGTCGCTACGCCAAATCCGCGCCGCGCGCTGGCCCTGGCGGCGGCAAGATTTTACCCGAAGCAGCCCGCGACGATCGCGGCCGTCACCGGCACCAGCGGCAAGACTTCGGTCGCGGCGTTCGCGCGCCAGATATGGCAGCGGCTCGGCCATGCCTCCGCCAGCATCGGCACCATCGGCTTGGTGTCGCCAAAGCGCACGGTCTACGGCTCGCTGACGACGCCGGATCCGATCGCGCTGCATCGCCAACTCGACGAGATCGCCGGCGATGGCGTCACGCATCTGGCCTTTGAAGCGTCATCGCACGGGCTCGACCAGTACCGGCTCGACGGCGTCCGCGTCGCCGCCGGCGGTTTTACCAATCTGACGCGCGACCACATGGATTATCATCCCGACGTCGCGCATTACCTTGGCGCAAAGCTGCGCCTGTTCCGCGACCTCGTTGTCGCCGATGGTGCGGCGGTGATCTCCGCCGATCATGATTGTTCGCAGCAAGTGATCGACTCCGCGCGGGAGCGAGGCTTGCGGATCATCGCGGTCGGTCGCAACACAGATGGCGCGGGCGAGGGCATCCGCCTCGTTGATGCCGATGTCGAGGGCTTTGCGCAGAAGCTGACGCTCGAACATCGTGGACGAAGGCACATGATCAAGCTGCCGCTGGTCGGCGAATTCCAGATCGAGAATGCGCTGGTGGCGGCAGGGCTCGCGATCGGCACCGGCAGCGACGTGGATGCGGTGCTTGCCAGCCTCGAACATCTCGAAGGCGCCAAGGGTCGTCTGGAGCAGGTTGGCGAATTTAATGGCGCGCCGATCTTTGTCGATTACGCCCACAAGCCGGATGCGCTGGCGAAAGCGCTGCAGGCGCTGCGGCCTTACGCCGAACGAAAGTTGATTGTGGTGTTCGGCTGCGGCGGCGACCGCGACGCGGGCAAGCGTCCGTTGATGGGCGCGATCGCGGCCGAGAATGCCGACCATGTCATCATCACCGACGACAATCCGCGCAGCGAAAATCCGGCGAAAATTCGCGCCGCCATCCTGGATGCCGCCAAGGGCGCCGAAGATATCGGCGACCGCGCGGAAGCCATCAAGGCCGGCATCGCCGGGCTGCAGCCGGGTGACGCGTTGCTGGTCGCCGGCAAGGGCCATGAGACCGGCCAGATCGTCGGCGACACAACATTGCCGTTCAGCGATCACGACGCGGTGGCGGCCGCACTTGCGGAGAGGAATGCATGAGCGCCAAGCCGTTGTGGACGATTGCCGAGGTCGCAAAGGCGTTGGGCCTTACGGGTACGTTTCCCGAAACAGCGATCGATTTCGTCACGCAGGATAGCCGGCTCGTCAAACCCGGATGCCTGTTCGTGGCGCTCAGCGGCACGCCGAGCGGCGGCTTCATTTCGAGTTTCGCCAGCGCGCGCGACGGCTGGGAGTTTGCCGACAAGGCGGAAGCCGCGGGCGCGGTGGCGATGATCCTGCCGCACAGGATCGAAGGCGTCAGCGTTCCGCAGCTGATCGTTGGGGATACGCTGATCGATGGTCTTTGGGGCCTGGCGCGCGCGGCGCGGGCGCGGTTCAAGGGGCCGGTGATCGGGCTCACCGGAAGCGCGGGCAAGACCAGCACCAAGGAATTTCTCGCCGCGTACCCTGTCGCCTATGCCAGCCCGAGCAGTTTTAATAATTTCTGGGGCGTGCCGCTGACGCTCTGCAATGCCAGCCCGAACGCTTCGCTGTGGGTGGTGGAAATGGGCATGAACCAGACCGGCGAAATCGCGCGGCTCAGCGAATTGACGCAGCCGACCGTCGCGCTGGTGGTGAATGTGCAGCCCGTGCATCTGGAAAAGCTCGGCAGCCTGGAGGCGATCCGCCGCGAGAAGCTGAGCATCGCACAGGGCCTGCCTGACAATGGCGTGCTGGTGTTGCCGACCGAAGTTCACGCGCCGGAATGGAGCGGCAGGCTGGTTCGCTTCGGCGGCGCGTCCGGGGTGCGCGAGTTGCAGCACGCCGCGCATGGTGAAAGCTGGAACGTATCCGCGGAGGTCGTCGGCAAGCAAGTCGCGTTCGACCTGACGCCGGGCGCGCCGCATCGGCTGCAGAACGCGCTGGCCGCGCTGGCGTCGATCTACGCGGCAAGCCTCGATGCAGCGGCACTGGCGAAAGAACTCGGCAAGGTCGGCATCATGACCGGGCGCGGGGTCGAGCAGACCGCCGCCGGCGTGACCGTGATCGACGACAGTTTTAACGGCAACCCGGCGAGCATGGTCGCGGCGCTCGGTAGCCTGAAGGCGCGACCGGTCACATCGGGCCGCCGCATCGCCATCCTGGGCGACATGCTGGAGCTCGGCGCCGACGCACCAGCCTATCACGTGAAGCTTGCCAAGGATCTGCCCGGCATCGACGGCGTGTATTGTGTGGGCTCGCTGATGCGCCATTTGTACGACCTGCTGCCGGCCGATAGCGCGCTGGGCTGGCATGAAGACCCGGCTACGCTGGAGCCGCAGAAAGTCGCCGCTTTGTTGCAAAGCGGTGACGTCGTGGTGGTCAAGGGCAGCAAAAAGATGTTCTGGGTCAATAAGTTTGTGCCCAAGCTGCTGGCCGCCTTGCAGGCAAAAGCGTAAACTGGCTGGGCTGACCACCCCGCGATTTCCCAGGTGATTCGCTGACGCATCGCCGCGATCATGACCAAGATTTGCTTGGTTTCTAGGATGAAAACGATTGTCAACGCGCCTGTATGCGCTTACCCGGCAAGACGGCATAACCAAGCCGCGCAATAGGGCATATTGAATGTTTTACTGGCTGATCGAGCTTTCCAACACCGTCCCCGCTTTCGCCTTTTTGCGCGGCCTCTTGAACGTCTTCCGTTACATTACCTTCCGCACCGGCGGGGCGATGGTGACGGGCGCGCTGGTCGTGTTCCTGTTCGGTCCCTGGATCATCGATCATTTGCGGCTTCGCCAGGGCAAGGGCCAGCCGATCCGCACCGACGGCCCGGCGTCGCATATCATCGCCAAGAAAGGCACGCCGACGATGGGCGGGCTGATGATCCTGTCAGGTCTCGTGGTCTCGACATTGTTGTGGGCGAATCCGCTCAATCCCTATGTCTGGATCGTGCTCGCGGTGACGCTCGGCTTCGGCTTCGTCGGGTTCTATGACGATTATCTGAAAGTGACGAAACAGACCCATAGTGGTTTTGCCGGTAAGTTTCGTCTCGCCATCGAAGCCGTGATCGCGCTGATCGCCTGTTATGCGCTGGTGCGGCTCGGGCGCGATGCGACTTCGACGTCGCTGGCGATTCCCTTCCTCAAGGACATGGTGTTCAATTTCGGCTGGTTCTTCGTCATCTTCGGCGCCTTCGTCATCGTCGGCGCCGGCAACGCGGTCAATCTCACCGATGGTCTCGACGGTCTTGCGATCGTCCCTGTCATGATCGCAGCCGCAAGCTTCGGCATGATCGCGTATCTGACCGGAAACGCCGTGTTCTCCGACTATCTGCAGATCAGATACGTCGCCGGTACCGGTGAACTCGCGGTGCTCTGTGGCGCGGTGCTCGGCGCGGGTCTTGGATTCCTCTGGTTCAATGCGCCGCCGGCCTCGATCTTCATGGGCGATACCGGCTCGCTCGCGCTCGGCGGCATGCTGGGCGCGACCGCGGTTGCGGTCAAACACGAGATCGTGCTGGCCGTGATCGGCGGCCTGTTCGTGCTCGAAGCGGTGTCCGTCATCGTGCAGGTGGTGTCGTTCAAGATGACCGGCAAACGCGTGTTCCGGATGGCGCCGCTGCATCATCATTTCGAGCAGAAGGGCTGGACCGAACCGCAGATCGTGATCCGGTTCTGGATCATCTCGGTGATGCTGGCGCTGGCCGGCCTCTCCACGCTGAAGCTGCGGTGATGATTTGATCCCCGTCACATCCTTTGCGGGCAAGACCGTCGCCGTTTTCGGCCTCGGCGGTTCTGGCCTCGCGAGTTGTCAGGCCCTGAAGGCCGGCGGCGCCGAAGTGATTGCCGCTGACGACAGCGCCGACAATGTCGCCAAGGCGGCGCAGGAAGGCTTCATCACCGCGGATTTGCGCAACGTCCCCTGGGATAATTTCGCGGCGTTGATATTGACGCCCGGCGCGCCGCTCACCCATCCCTTGCCGCATTGGTCCGTGCTGATGGCGCTGCAGGCCGGCGTCGAGGTGATCGGCGATATCGAATTGTTCTGCAGGGAACGAAAGCGTCACGCGCCGGATGCGCCGTTTGTCGCCATCACCGGCACCAACGGCAAATCCACCACGACCGCGCTGATCGCGCATTTGATGAAGGTCGCCGGATACGACACCCAGATGGGCGGCAATATCGGCACCGCGATCCTGTCGCTGGAGCCGCCCCGGATGGGGCGGGTGCATGTGATCGAGATGTCGTCCTATCAGATCGACCTTGCCCCATCACTCGATCCGTCCGTCGGCATTTTGCTCAACGTCAGCGAAGACCATATCGATCGCCACGGCACGCTGGAGCATTACGCGGCGGTGAAGGCGCGCCTGGTTGCCGGCGTGCAGGCGCAGGGCACCTCCATTGTCGGCGTCGACGACGGCTGGTGCCGCAACATTGCCGATCGGCTCGACCAGGCCGGCAAGCGCGTGGTGCGCATCTCCGTCAAGAACCCGCTGCCCGACGGTATCTATGTCGAGCGCGAAACCATTGTCCGAGCATCGGGCGGCGCGCGTAGCGAAATCGCAAGACTCGGCGGCATCGGTTCGCTGCGCGGCCTGCACAATGCGCAGAATGCCGCGTGCGCATCGGCCTGTGCGCTGGCGATGGGGATCTCGACCGATATCCTGCAAAACGGTCTGCGCAGTTTTCCGGGGCTCGCGCACCGCATGGAGCAAGTCGGCCGCCGCGGCAACGTGCTGTTCGTCAACGACTCCAAAGGTACCAATGCGGATGCAGCCGCGCACGCGCTGTCGTCCTTTGGCGATATCTTCTGGATCGCCGGCGGCAAGCCGAAACTCGGCGGCATCACCTCTCTCACCGAATATTTTCCACGTATCCGCAAAGCCTATCTGATCGGCGAGGCCGCGCAGGAATTTGCTGGTACACTCGGAGCCCGCGTGCCGCACGAGATATCGCAGACGCTCGACGTCGCCGTCGCCAACGCCGCGCGCGACGCGGAGGCTTCAGGCCTTGCCGATCCCGTAGTCCTGCTGTCGCCAGCCTGCGCCTCGTTCGACCAGTACCGCAACTTCGAAATCCGCGGCACCAAGTTCCGCGACCTCGTCACAGCGATGCCGGGTGTGAAGCCGGTGGTGTGATGATGCCGCAGCGGCGTTTGGTCGGTGGTATCATTGTTGCACTATTCGTTTTGATTGCCGGCGCCTTTCTCTATCTCGATTATTCCATCAGCAAATTCGGTGAATGTCGCGTCGTTCATTTGACTTCGATTCCGTCCCCTGAGGGGAGAAAGTCAGTCGTAACAGTCAGAAAGGAATGTGGAGCGACCGTTCCGGATAGTACTCAAGCAAGCATTGTTTCGGCCGGAGGTCTGTTCGTGCCTGAACAGGCATCGACATTCCTGAGTGTTCGCGGCCACCAGGACGTTGTCGTCACATGGAGTGGGGAGCACGTTGTCAGAATTGGCCTCATTCCGGGAAGCGATACTGTCTACAGGCGCGACCTAAATGTCGGCGACATCAAGATTGAGTATGAATGACGTTGGAGGGCGCGCCACCGGGGCACGGCCATGCCGGGTGTCAAGCCGGTTGTGTGAACGAGTAGGGGTTGAGCGACTTGTCCGCCGTAGCTCAAAGAGCGAAGGCGGAAGCGAAACCCATCATCTTTTGTGCGTGACAGCGATGGGTTTCGCAAGGGCTCTACCCATCCTACGCGCTACACATCATTCCTTTGACTTCGCGCTCCGACTGGCGCGGACCGGCTTGAACAAATCAAGCTCGATCGCCTGGCCCATCGCCAGATAGCCGGTGCGGTTGGGGTGAAGCTTGTCGCCGGCTCCGCCGGTGGTGCTGTCGGGGACGAATTCCGGTTTGAGGCCGCCGGATTGCGGATCGAGCGTCGCCTTGTCGAAATCGATCACGCCGTCGAACGTACCGGATGTGCGGATGAATTCGTTCAGGGCTTTCCGCTTGGCATCCTGTTCGGGGAAACCATGCGCGGCGCTGGAACTGCCGAGTGCCGTCGTCACGGTGGCACCGAACACGCGGACATGCGGCCATTTCGCGCGCAGCCGGGCGACGCCGTCCTTCATGGCAGCGATCACCTTGTCGCTTTCGGCGTTGCTGTTCTTGCTGAAGTCGTTGATGCCTTCCAGCCAGATCAGGCTGGAGATACCGGAGAGCGATAACACGTCGCGGTCGAGCCGCTGGCCCGACGCGGGGCCGCCGGGGAATGGTTTGGTGGGGCCGTATTCGGCCGGTCCGGCGATCTGGTTGCCGCCGATGCCGCCATTCACCACCGCGACCTTGTTGCCATGGATTGCTTTGAGGCGGCGCGAGAACACGTTGGGCCAGCGATCGTCACCGTTCATGGTCGATGCTGTGCCGTCGGTAATGGAATCACCGAACGCCATGATGGCGAAGGCATCTGCGGGCGCGGTCATCTCGATCGCATCGAGGAAAAACCACGACGCGGTCGTGTAGGGGAATGCTGCCTCGTCCTCCAGCACGCCCTTGGATCCAGTGCCGGGCGCGGTGACGTATGACGTCGTCAGCGCCTTGGCGTGCCAGGTCATCGGACCGCTTTCACCGGCGACGTGAAAGCTGACCGCGAGGCGGCGGCCGGCGAGTTCGTCGGGTTGCTTCGCGAACGGCAGTGTGACGGCGTCGCTCCAGACCGAATTGCCGGGCTGGACGGTGACGGACGTCTTGCCGCCAAACGTCACCAGGCGATTGGAGCCGCGCAACAGCGCCGCACTGGCCAATTGCAGGCCGGCACAAACGCCATCGAACGTCACGGGCTTGGTGCCGAAGGCGTTGCTGAAACGGAGGCGAGCCTGGCGGCCCCAGAGATCGGGCCGCACGATCAGCCGAAAGGTCTGGTCGCGCGCGCCGGCCGCGGGATCGGGGAAGGCGAATTTCTGCTCGGGCTGGGCGGACGGGTTGCCGACGGGGTAGGGGCCCTGGACCGAGCCCGTCCATGAGACCACCCAGTTCTCGCCATCCCTGGCGGATGCACCCTGAAGCGATGCGACCAGCAGCGACGCCGCGATAAGACAGGTCAGCGATTGCATGTGTTTCCCCCCAACCTTGTGATTTTGGGGGCTACCCTAGTGCCGCGGGCGCAAATCGTGAAACCGAAAATTTGAGAGGCCCCATTAACCCCTTGGAAACCATCCTGCGCCACGAATGGACGTTATCTCTGCCATTTGGGGACGCCCATGCTTGCCCGTGACCAACGCACCCCGTTTTCCGAATGGTGGTGGACCGTGGATAAACTGCTGCTTGCGGCGATCATCGCGCTGGTCGTGGGCGGCGTCATCCTGTCGCTGGCGGCGAGCCCGCCGGTCGCGACGCGGATCGGGCTCGATCCGTTCCATTTCTTCAACCGGCACGTGATGTTCTTGCTGCCGTCCTTCATCGTGCTGATCGGGGTGTCGTTCATGTCCCCGAAAAACATCCGCCGCGCCGCGCTGCTGATATTCGCGGTCTCGATTGTACTGATCGTGGCGACGCTTGTGTTCGGCGCCGAGGTCAAGGGTTCGCGGCGCTGGATCACGTTGCTTGGCATCAACATCCAGGCCTCCGAATCCGCCAAGCCCGCGTTCGTCGTGATCGCGGCCTGGCTGTTTGCGGAATCCACCAAGCGCCCGGAAATGCCGGCGACCTCGATGGCGGTGATGCTGCTGTTGATGCTGGTGTCGCTGCTCGTCATGGAGCCGGATTTCGGCCAGACCATGCTGATCCTGATGGTGTGGGGCGCGCTGTTCTTCATCGCGGGCATGCGGATGATCTGGGTGGTCGGTCTCGCGGGCGCCGCCGGCGCCGGATTGTTCGGCGCTTATTTGTTGGTCCCGCACGTCGCCGGCCGCATCAAGCGTTTCATGAATCCGGGCTCGGGCGATACGTTCCAGGTCGATATGGCGATGGAAGCGTTCTGGAACGGCGGTTGGTTCGGCCTCGGGCCCGGCGAAGGCATCGCCAAGCGTAGCCTGCCTGACAGCCATACCGATTTCGTGTTCGCGGTGGCGGCGGAGGAATTCGGTATCATCTTGTGCCTGGCGCTGGTCGCATTGTTCGCCTTTGTCGTGATCCGCACGCTGCTGCGCGCCTATGCCAGCGAGGACATGTTCTCGCGGTTTGCGGCGTCCGGCCTTGCCATCCTGTTCGGCGTGCAGGCTGCGATCAACATGGCGGTCAATCTGCAGCTGATCCCCGCCAAGGGCATGACGCTGCCGTTCATCTCCTATGGCGGCTCCTCGATCATCTCGCTGGCTTACGGCGTCGGCATGATGCTGGCGCTGACGCGGCTGCGTCCGCGCACCGAGATCGAGTCGATGAACAATGCCAGCGCGGTGCGCAGTTACGCGTGACGGTGCGTGAGTCCAACCCCGTCATTGCCTGCGACAAACGCGAAGCGTTTGCGCAAGGGAGCGCAGCGAAGCAATCCACCCATCCGTTATGCCGCGCTATGGATTGCTTCGCTGCGCTCGCAATGACGGCTGATTGGCTATAGAAGAATTCTCATGGATAACTCTCCTCTAATCCTTCTCGCAGCCGGCGGCACCGGCGGCCATTTGTTTCCCGCCGAAGCGCTCGGCGTCGAGCTGATCAAGCGCGGCTTTCGCGTGCGGCTCGCGACCGATGCGCGCGCACTGCGCTACAGCGGGTTGTTCTCCAAGGCCAATGACAATATCGACGTGGTGCCGAGCGAGACCGTGCGTGGTCGCAACCCAATCTCGCTGGCGCGAACCGCCATCATGCTCGGCTATGGCGGGATCGTCGCGCTCAATCTGGTGCGGCGGCTGAAGCCCGCCGCCGTGATCGGCTTCGGCGGCTATCCGACGCTGCCGCCGCTGATGGCCGCGAGATTGCTTGGCGTGCCCGGTATCATTCACGACGCCAACGCGGTGCTCGGCCGCGCCAACCGGTTTCTCGCAAGCCATGTCAACGCGATCGCAACCTCACTGCCGGGCGTGCTCGATCGCGATCCGGCGCTGGCGGGCAAGGCAACCACCGTGGGCACGCCGATGCGCCCCGCAATCCTGGCCGCCGCCGCGATACCGTTTGCGTCGCCCGAGGTGAACGGGCCGCTTCGACTGCTGGTGGTCGGCGGCAGCCAGGGCGCGCGCGTGATGAGCGACATCGTGCCGCCGGCTCTTGAGCGGCTCGAGCCGGTGCTGTGGAGCCGTCTGAACCTGACGCAACAGGTGCGCGAAGAAGACATGGCGCGGGTGCGCGCGATCTATGACCGGCTCAAGATCAACGCCGAGCTGGCGCCGTTCTTCACGGATTTGCCGGCGCGGCTGGCGTCCAGCCATCTGGTGGTGTCGCGCTCCGGCGCCGGCACCGTGGCCGAACTCGCCGCCATCGGCCGGCCCTCGATCCTGGTGCCGTTGCCCGGCGCGATCGACCAGGACCAGTTCGCCAATGCCGGCGTGCTGGCCAAGGTGAACGGCGCGCTACGCATCGCGCAGAGTGATTTCACCCCGGACCGGTTGGCTTCCGAAATTTCCGCATTCGCGGCAGAACCGGCAAAGCTGACCGAGATGGCGGCCGCCGCCCGCACCGTCGGCAGGCTGGATGCTGCCGAGCGGTTGGCCGATCTGGTGCAGAAAGTTGCCGGAATCTAGGCACAAAAAGCCCTTGTCATGCCCCGCGAAAGCGGGGCATCCAGTACGCTGCGCCGCCGGTTTGAGGGCGATGATGCCGAGGATTGAACGATGAGACTGCCGCGCGAGATCGGACCCATTCACTTCGTCGGGATCGGCGGCATCGGCATGAGCGGCATCGCCGAGGTTTTGTGCAATCTCGGCTATACCGTGCAGGGTTCGGACGCCTCCGAAGGCGCCAACGTCACGCGGCTGCGCGACAAGGGCATCACGGTCTCGGTCGGCCACAAGGCCGAGAATGTCGACGGCGCCGACGTCGTGGTGGTCTCGACCGCGATCAAGCGCGACAATCCCGAACTGATGGCGGCACGCGCCCAGCGCATTCCCGTGGTGCGGCGCGCCGAGATGCTGGCCGAACTAATGCGGCTGAAGAGCTGCGTCGCGATTGCGGGCACCCATGGCAAGACGACGACGACAACGATGGTGGCAACGCTGCTCGACGCCGGCGAGCTCGATCCGACCGTGATCAATGGCGGCATCATCAACGCCTATGGCTCCAACGCCCGGTTAGGCGCCGGCGACTGGATGGTGGTCGAGGCCGACGAGAGCGATGGTACATTCCTGAAGCTTCCGTCCGATGTCGTGATCGTCACCAATATCGATCCCGAACATCTCGATCACTTCAAGACGTTCGAGGCGATCCAGGACGCGTTCCGCAGCTTCGTCGAGAATGTGCCGTTCTACGGCTTTGCCGTGATGTGCACCGATCATCCCATCGTGCAGACCCTGGTCGGCAAGATCGAGGATCGCCGCATCATCACCTATGGCGAGAACCCGCAGGCCGATGCGCGGCTGGTCGACCTCACGCCGATGGGCGGCGGCTCGAAATTCAAGGTCGTGTTCCGTAACCGCAAGACCGGCGCCACGCACGAGATATCCGACATCGTGCTGCCGATGCCGGGTCGCCACAACGCCTCGAACGCGGCGGCGGCGATCGCTGTGGCGCATGAACTCGGCATTTCCGACGAGGCGATCCGCAAGGCGATGGCGGGCTTCGGCGGCGTGAAGCGGCGCTTCACCAAGACCGGTGAATGGAACGGCGTCACCATCATCGACGATTACGGCCATCACCCCGTCGAGATCGCGGCGGTGCTGAAGGCAGCGCGGGAATCCACCAACGGCAAGATCGTTGCCGTGGTGCAGCCGCATCGCTTCACCCGGCTGCGTCAGCTGTTCGAGGAATTCTGCACCTGCTTCAACGATGCCGACACCGTCGTCGTCGCGGAAGTCTATCCGGCCGGCGAGGCGCCGATCGAAGGGATCGACCGCGATCATTTCGTGCTGGGCTTGCGCGCGCACGGCCATCGCGAAGTCATTCCGCTGCAAAGTTCTTCCGAACTCGCCAAGGTGATCAGTGGCCTCGCCGGGAATGGTGACTATGTCGTGTGCCTCGGCGCCGGCAACATCACGCAATGGGCCTACGCGTTGCCCGGCGAATTGAAGGCCTTGGGGTGATGGCGGCCATGATGAGCCGAGAGAATTCCTTTGACCTTCCCTGACATCACCCCCGATCTCAAGGCCGCGATGCCGCAGCTGCGCGGGCGGCTGTTGGCGAACCAGTCGCTCGCCGAGCTGACATGGTTTCGCGTCGGCGGTCCGGCGCAAGTGCTGTTCACGCCGTCAGATGAAGACGATCTCGCCTACTTGCTGAAAAACCTGCCGCAGGAATTGCCGGTTTACGTCGTCGGCGTCGGCTCCAACCTGATCGTGCGCGATGGCGGCATGCCCGGTGTCGTGATCCGGCTGTCGCCGCGTGCGTTCGGCGAAACCCGCGCCGAGGGCGACGTCGTGATCGCCGGCGCCGCCGCGCTCGACAAGCGCGTGGCGGAAACGGCGGCGTCAGCCAATATCGGCGGCATGGAATTCTTCTTCGGCATTCCCGGCACCGTCGGCGGTGCGCTGCGGATGAATGCCGGCGCCAATGGCAGCGAGACCAAGGATGTGCTGATCGAGGCCACCGGCATCGGCCGCGACGGCACCAAGCATGTCTTCACCAATGCCGACATGAAGTTCGTCTATCGCAACAGCGGCGTCGACCCCGCGATCATTTTCACCTCTGCGCGTTTTCGCGGCACCATCGCCGTGCCTGAAACCATTCGGGCGCGGATGGAGGAGGTGCAGAACCATCGCGAGACCGCGCAACCGATCCGCGAAAAGACGGGAGGATCGACCTTCAAGAATCCGCCGGGCAACAGCGCCTGGAAGCTGGTCGACGCAGCCGGCTGCCGTGGCTTGCGCGTCGGCGGCGCGCAGGTGTCGGAAATGCACTGCAATTTCCTCATCAACACCGGCAACGCGACCGGGCATGATATTGAAACGCTGGGTGAAACCGTGCGCGCGCGGGTTAAGGAAAATTCGGGAATCGAGTTACACTGGGAAATCAAGCGGATTGGAATCGGGCAAAGCTGATGCGGATAACCATTCTCTTCGGGGGCACCAACAAGGAACGCCTCGTCTCGGTGGGGAGCGCGCAGGCGCTGTGCCGCGCCTTGCCGGAGGCGGATCTCTGGTTCTGGCACGCCGCCGACACCGTGCACGACGTGAAGTCCGAAACCCTTCTCAACCACAAGCGGCCGTTCGAGGACGAGTTCGAGCCCGGCAATCGCGGCATCGCATTCGAAGCGGCGCTCGATAAAGCAAAAGCCGAGGATCGCGTGCTCGTGCTCGGCCTGCATGGGGGCAGGGCGGAGAATGGCGAGCTGCAAGCGGCGTGTGAAATGCGCGGCATTCCCTTCACCGGGTCCGGCTCGGCCTCCTCCAATCTTGCCTTCGACAAAACCGCTGCCAAGCGTTTCGCCGCCATCGCGGGCGTGAGGGCCCCGGAAGGCATCGCACTTGACGATATCGACGCCGCGTTCGCCGAATACGGCAAGCTGATTGCCAAACCGGCGCGGGACGGATCGAGCTACGGCCTTATCTTCGTCAACGCGAAGCAGGACCTCGTTGCCGTCCGCAACGCCGCCAAGACCGAGGAATATCTGATCGAGCCGTTCGTTTCCGGCACCGAGGCCACCTGTGGCGTGCTGGAGCGCTCGGACGGCACCATCATGGCGCTGCCGCCGGTCGAGATCATCCCGGGCGAGGGGGCGTTCGATTACGCGGCCAAATACCTGCTGGCATCGACCCAGGAGATTTGCCCGGGCCGGTTTTCGCCGGAGATTACCGCAGCCTTGATGGACCAGGCGGAACGCGCGCATCGGGCGCTGTCGTGCAGCGGCTATTCCCGGAGCGATTTCATCGTCTCGGCCAAGGGGCCGGTCTATCTCGAGACCAACACGCTGCCGGGGCTGACCGCCGCCTCGCTGTATCCGAAGGCGCTGAAGGCCCAGGGAATCGATTTTTCCGATTTCCTGCGCGACCAGATCCTGCTGGCCGAGCAACGCCGCTAGCGGCGGGGCTGATTCGCTGATTTGAGGCGGCGGGTGAGGGAACCGGTACGGCCGGATAAAATATTACTAAAATCCTAACCAATGCCCGGCAAACTACTCATAAGGCTGCTCAAAACACGCACCTGACCGACCAAATTTACCCTTTGTTTACCAGGAAGTCCGAAGGTTAACGCTGGCGGCGCATGTGGCGCTTGGCTGCCGGGGCGTGAGCTGTTGCGGATTTCCGCTTCGACGACCGCATCGAGGGAAAAATGGCCTCCTCTCAACTGAGGTCCTGACCCAGCCCGGCATCACCGAGACGTCATCTGCGCCAGAGCCCGCAAGTCTTTGTGCGGGAACAACCTTTTGACGAGCTCGTGCAATGGATGGTGCAGGACGCCTCGCTCGATCGCTGCGATCGCTGAGGCCCCAAGCTGACCTGAAAGCAGCCGCTATCGGAGCGGTCGTGCTGTTGCGCGAGCGGCTGGGCCTTCGCGCCCGGGTCCCGGCGCGGCGAGTGATCGACCGCGCGCCGCCCAACCGCCTGATCCTCCTGCTCGAACGTTACCTTCCGAACCGTCTCGGCATCACCCTGACCGTGGTGATGCTGCTCGGCAGCACCGCGCTTGGCATCGTCAAGGGCGGCCATCTCGAGGAACTGATCGGCGCGCTCAGCGATACCCGCAATGCGCTGGCGAATTCGGCCGGCTTCCGCATCACGACGGTCGCCATTAACGGTCGCAAGCAGTTGAGCCAGGACGAAGTGCTCGCGATCGGCGGCGTCAATGGCCGCTCCTCGCTGTTGTTCCTCGATGCCGCCACCGTGCGCGACAAGCTCAAGACCAATCCCTGGATATCAGACGCCACGATCCTGAAGCTTTATCCCGGCCGGCTCCAGATCGACATCGTCGAACGTACCGCGTTCGCGCTGTGGCAGCAGGACGGCCGCCTCTCGGTGATCGCCGACGACGGCGCGATGCTCGAGCCCTATATGTCGCGGCGCTTCATTTCGCTGCCGCTGGTGGTCGGCAAGGGCGCCGACGTCCGGGCGCGGGACTTCCTCGCGCTGCTCGACCGTTATCCGCAGGTGCGCAGCGCGACCAAGGCTGCGATCTTCGTCGGCGAACGACGCTGGAACCTGCGTCTGAAGGATGGTCTCGATATCCGCTTGCCGGAAAACGACGTCGGCAATGCGCTGGCGCTGCTCAGCAAGCTCGACAAGGACGACCGGTTGTTCTCGCGCGACATCGTCCTCGTCGACATGCGCCTGCCGGACCGGCTGACGGTGCAATTGTCCGAAGACGCGGCGAAGGCCCGCGAAGAACTGTTCAAGGACAAGAAGACCAAGAAAAAAGCCGGTGACGCAGCATGACCGGCCTCGATCGCAACCAGACCCCGAAGACTCGGCCGATGGCGCAGAAGCGCACTGCGCTGGTGGCTTCCCTCGACATCGGCACCAGCAAGATCGCCTGCATGATCGCGCGGCTGCGGCCGTCGCCGCCGAACGACGCGCTGCGCGGACGCAGCCATGCGGTCGAGCTGATCGGCTACAGCCAGATCCAGTCGCGTGGCGTCAAGGCAGGCTCCGTGGTCGATCTTGCCGAATGCGAGCAGGCGGTGCGCCAGACGGTGGCGCTGGCCGAGCGCATGGCCAAGGTCCGCGTCGAATCCGTTTTGCTGTCGGTCTCCGGCGGCCGGCTGCAGGGTCAACTGGTCGAGGCCGCCGCCGATATTCGCGGCGGTTCGGTCACGTCAGATGATGTCACCCGCGTCACCTCCACCGGCATGCGCCATGCCACCGGCGAAGGCCGCACCGTGCTGCACGCGCTGCCGGTCGGCTACACGCTGGACGGCGTCAAGGGCATCCGCGATCCCCGCGGCATGGTGGCGCGGCAGTTCGGCGTCGACATGAACGTCGTCACCGCGGATGCGACGGTGGCCAAAAACCTGATGCTGGTGGTCGAACGCTGCCATCTCAACGTCGAAGCGATGGCGGCAAGCCCTTATGTGGCGGGCCTTTCGATCCTGACCGACGACGAAGCTGATCTCGGCGCCGCCGTGGTCGAGATGGGTGCCGGATCGACCACGATCGCGACCTATTCGGCCGGACGCTTTGTGCACGCCTCAGGGTTTGCGGTCGGCGGGCAACACATCACGATGGATCTTGCACGCGGCGTCGGTGCATGCATTGCGGATGCCGAGCGAATCAAGACGTTATACGGCACCGTGCTGACCGGCGGGTCAGACGCGCGCGAGCTGATGTCCGTACCCACCGCAGGCGATGAGCGCGATGCGCCACAGATCGTCTCGCGCGCCACGATCGCGAACATCGTCCGGCATCGCGCCGAGGAGATTTTTGAAATGGTCCGGGACCGGCTCGCGGATTCCCCCTTTGCGGCAGAGCCGAGGGCGCGGGTCGTCTTGAGCGGCGGCGCGTCGCAGCTCACGGGGACCGTCGAGCTTGCCGCCCGCATTCTCAACCGGCCGGTTCGGATCGGCCGTCCGCTCGGCTTCGGCCGGCTGCCCAATGAGGCCAAGAGCGCCTCGTTCGCGGTGCCTGCTGGCCTCTTGGTCTATCCGCAATACGCACACCTTGAACACGTCGAACCGCGGCATACGCGGCAACTCAGGACAGGGACTGACGGCTATTTCGGAAGGGTCGGACGATGGCTTCGAGAGGGCTTCTGATGACCGGTTTTCATACCAAACGACATTCACGAACTCCTGCACAAACTCCTGCACCAACTCCCGCGGCCGCCGGCCGGGGCGAACCAACGCGCGCGTAATAATCGAGAGGCAACCATGGCACTCAATCTGACACCCCCTGACATCAGCGAGCTGAAACCGCGGATTACCGTCTTCGGCGTCGGTGGAGCAGGCGGCAACGCCGTCAACAACATGATCACTGCCGGGTTGCAGGGGGTCGATTTCGTCGTCGCCAATACCGACGCGCAGGCGCTGACCATGTCCAAGGCCCAGCGCATCGTGCAGATGGGCACGCAAGTGACCCAGGGCCTCGGTGCCGGATCGCAGCCCGATGTCGGTGCGGCCGCGGCGCAAGAGGTCATCGATGAGCTTCGCGACCATCTCACCGGCGCCAACATGGTGTTCGTCACCGCCGGCATGGGCGGCGGCACCGGCACCGGTGCAGCCCCGGTGATCGCCAAGACCGCGCGCGAGATGGGCATCCTCACCGTCGGCGTGGTGACAAAACCGTTCCACTTCGAAGGTGCGCGCCGCATGCGCACCGCCGAGTCCGGCATTGCCGAACTGCACAAGGTGGTCGACACGCTCCTGATCATCCCGAACCAGAACCTGTTCCGGGTCGCCAACGAAAAGACCACCTTCGCCGACGCCTTCGCGATGGCCGACCAGGTGCTCTATTCGGGCGTCGCCTGCATCACCGACCTGATGGTCAAGGAAGGCCTGATCAATCTCGACTTCGCCGACGTTCGCGCCGTGATGCGTGAGATGGGCAAGGCGATGATGGGCACCGGCGAAGCCACCGGCGAGAAGCGCGCGCTGACCGCAGCCGAAGCTGCGATCGCCAACCCGCTGATCGACGATAGCTCGATGAAGGGTGCGCGCGGCCTGTTGATCTCGATCACCGGCGGCAAGGACCTCACGCTGTTCGAAGTCGACGAAGCCGCCACCCGTATCCGCGAGGAAGTCGATCAGGACGCCAACATCATCGTCGGTGCGACCTTCGACGAAACCCTCGATGGCGTGATCCGCGTCTCCGTCGTTGCCACCGGCATCGAAAAGGACATGATCGCCCGTAACGGCGCGGCGGCGCCCGCGATCGTGAACAATGCCGCGGCTCCGACCCCGGACAGCCGTCTGGCCGATCTCACCGCACGGCTGCGCGCTGACAACGCGCGTCTGGCCGAACGCGCCCAGAAGTTCGAGGCGCCCGCGCCCGTGCAGCAGGCCGCGCCGGTCGCAGCCCAGGCTCCCGCAGCTCCGCAGCAGCGCGCGGCCAACAGTGTCGAGCGCGCCGCGCTCGCCGCGATTGCCGCAGCCGTCGCTCCGGAAGTGCCGCAAGCCCAGGCGCCATTGCAGCCCGCTTCCTACGGCGATGTCACGGTTCGCCCGATCGCACAGAAGCCCACGCTGTTCCCGGATCACCACGAGGTCGCCCGCGCCGAGCCCGAAGAGCTGGTCGCACTGCCCGAAACCTTCATCCCGCAGGCGGCGGAACGTGCGCCGGCCCGCAGCCCGCGGATGCCGAAGTTCGAGGACCTTCCGATGCCGGCCCAGGCCGAAATCCGGCAGGCCCGCGGCGAGGCCGAGGAAGATCATCCGCAGAAGACCCGGCTGTCGCTGCTGCAGCGCCTGGCCAATGTCGGCCTCGGCCGCCGCGACGAAGAGACCGAGCCGCCGATCTCGGCCCGCGCCTCCGGTCCGGCCATGGCGCCGCTCCCCGAGCGCAAGCCGCAGCGTTCCGTCGCCCAGCAGATGGGGAACGAGCCGGTATCCGAGTATGCCCGCCGTCCCGCGCCGCAGGGCCTGGACGTCCATGGCCGCCCGGCACCTGTTGCCGCGGCGCCACAGGGCGACGACCATCTTGATATCCCGGCCTTCCTCCGCCGGCAGTCCAACTGAGTTTTGTTACAATTCAGGCAACCCAAAAGGCCCCGGCGGAACCCGCCGGGGCCTTTTTCTTGTGCGTTGCGAGGCATCACGGGCTCGTTATCAAGTCACTGATATTAAATGATTAATTATCTATTCCGTGGTCTGATGAAGCGGCTGGAACGGGCCCGGACCGCGCCGGAATTTGGTTAAGCCTTGGCGTGAATGCGGCCGAGTTAGGGTAACAATCGGTAAAAAAGCGTGAGTTGGCGCGCTTTGGGGCAGTGACTATGGTCTGCCGTGACTTGGGGATACCTGAAGCAGATTCGGCGCTAAAGCGGACCTTTTCTGTCTGAAGGTGAAGTCGGGTAGTGGGCGATTATCGAATGAAGTTCAGCCGTCAAACCACGCTTCGGTCGCAAGCCACCGTGACAGGCGTCGGCGTTCATTCCGGTTTACCCGTTAATCTCACCATTGGACCCGCGCCTGTCGACGCAGGTTTTATTTTTGTCCGCACCGGTCTGGATGATGCCGACCGCGAAGTTCCGGCAATCGCCGAATCCGTGATCGCCACCGACTTTGCGACCGTTCTCGGCGACCGCCAGGGTCCGCTCGTTTCCACCGCCGAACATGTGCTTGCTGCACTGCGGGGCATGGGTGTCGACAACGCCACCATCGAAGTCGACGGCCCGGAAGTTCCGATCATGGACGGCAGCGCGGCTGCCTTCGTCGCCGCCATCGACCAGGCCGGCATCGTCACCCAATCCGCTACCCGCCGTTTTATCCAGGTGCTGAAGCCGGTGCAGGTTGCGCTCGGTGATTCCTTCGGCGAACTGCGCCCCTATGCCAGCGGCTTCCGTGCCGAGGTCGAGATCGACTTCGCCAATCCGGTGATCGGCCGCCAGAGCTATTCGCTCGATCTCAACCCCGAAAGCTTCCGCCGCGAGATTTCCCGCGCCCGCACCTTCGGCTGCATGAATGACGTGGCGCGGCTCTGGAGCGCCGGTTTCGCGCTCGGCGCGTCCTTTGAGAATTCGGTGGTGTTCGACGACACCCGTCTGCTCAACACCGAAGGCCTGCGCTACAGCGACGAATGCGCCCGTCACAAGGTGCTCGACGTGATCGGCGATCTCGCGCTGGCCGGCCTGCCGCTGCTCGGCGCCTACCGGTCGTCGCGTGGCGGCCACAAGCTCAACCACGCCGTGCTGACGGCCCTGATGGCCGATCGCAGCGCCTGGCGGGTGGTCGAGGCCGAACCGGCACGCCGTCCCCGTGTCGAAGCCGGCGCCGGAATGGTGGGCGGTATGGTCGCGCCGGCCTATGGCCCGGACGTTTCCTGAACTCCCCTCTCTAGTCCCGATTTCCGTAGTAACCACAATTGGTAAGGATGGCTTCTGGCCGCCTTAATCCGGGCGAAATGCCTGCCTATTCGGTTGGTTGGCAACCATTTTTCGGCTACATAGGCGCGGGGATTATTCGGCCATGATCGCGGTTCATGGATGGGCGCGCTCAGCTATCGCACCGCTACCAACCGCATAAAAGGCGTCAGGTCTCACACTCCATGTCGGCACAGCGTATGACGCTCGAACCACGCAAATCATCCGGCCTGATTCGCGCCGGCCGGTCGCTCCTTCTGGCGACAGGCCTGATCGCTCTGGCGGTCCCCTTGAGCGGATGCGGCACCGGTTCGCTGTGGGACAAGTTCGCGGCGAAGGACGACACCTTCAACGAGGAACCCGCGGACAAGCTCTACAATGAGGGCTTGTATCTGATGAACCAGCGCAAGGATGTGAAGGCGGCGTCGAAGAAATTCGAGGAAGTCGACCGGCAGCATCCTTATTCGGACTATGCGCGCAAATCGCTGCTGATGTCGGCCTACTCGTTCTACCAGGCCGGCGATTACGACAGCTGCATTGGGGCTGCGACCCGTTACGTTACCCTGCATCCGGGCAGCCCCGACGCCGCCTATGCGCAATATCTGATCGCAGCTTCCCATTACGACCAGATCCCGGATATCTCGCGCGACCAGGGCCGCACCGAAAAGGCGATCGCGGCGCTGGAAGAGGTGATTCGCAAATACCCGACTTCGGAATACGCCAACAGTGCCAAGGCCAAGCTCGAAGGCGCGCGCGACCAGCTCGCCGGCAAGGAAATGGATGTCGGCCGCTACTACTTGCTCAAGAAGGACTACACCGCCGCCATCAACCGCTTCAAGACCGTGGTCACCCGCTATCAGACCACCCGCCATGTCGAGGAAGCGCTGGCGCGGCTCACCGAGGGCTATATGGCCATCGGTATCGTCGGCGAGGCGCAAACCGCCGCGGCCGTCCTTGGGCATAATTTTCCTGACAGCCGCTGGTACAAGGAGGCCTATAATCTTGTAAAGTCCGGCGGTCTCGAGCCGAGCGAGAATCAGGGGTCCTACATTTCCAGGGCCTTCAAGAAGATAGGTCTCGGCTAGGAAATTACTTCGCATGCTGGCGCGTCTGTCGATCCGTGACATCGTCCTGATCGAACGGCTCGATATCGAGTTTTGCCGTGGCCTTGCGGTGCTGACCGGCGAAACCGGCGCGGGCAAATCCATCCTGCTCGATGCCTTCGCGCTGGCGCTCGGCGGCCGCGGCGACGCGGGGCTGGTCCGTCATGGCGTGGAGCAGGGCCAGGTCACGGCCACGTTCGATGTGCCCAAGGGCCATCCGGCGGCAAAAATCCTCTCCGAAAACGGCCTCGACGATACCGGGGAAATGATCCTGCGCCGCGTGCAGCTCGCCGACGGCCGCACCCGCGCCTTCATCAACGACCAGTCGATCAGCGTGCAGACCCTCAAGGCCGTAGGCGCGGTCCTGGTCGAGATCCACGGCCAGCATGACGAACGCGCGCTGGTCGATGCCTCGACGCACCGGCAATTGCTCGATGCCTTCGCGGGCCTGGAAAAGGAAGTCGCGGCGCTCGAAGCGCTCTGGGATTTGAGGCGTACCGCCTATGGCGCGCTCGATGAGCACCGCGCCGGTATGGAGCGCGCGGCCCGCGAGGCGGACTATCTGCGCCATTCATCCGATGAGTTGAGAAAGCTGAAGCCGAAGGACGGCGAGGAAACCGAGCTGGCCGGGCGGCGTACGACGATGATGCAGGGCGAGAAGATCGCCGGTGACCTGCGCGAGGCGCAGGACGCAGTCAGTGGCAATCATTCGCCGGTCGCAGCCCTTGCAGCGGCGGTGCGCCGGTTGGAACGCCGGGCGGGCAATTTGCCGGCTTTGGTCGAGCCCGCGGTGAAGGCGATCGACATCGCCATCAACGCGCTGGAAGAGGCCGACCAGCATCTGACAGCGGCGCTGATCGCGGCAGATTTCGATCCTGCCGAGCTCGAGCGCATCGAGGAGCGGCTGTTCGCGCTCCGCGCCGCCTCGCGCAAATATTCGACGCCGGTCGACGGGCTGGCAGCATTGGCCGCCAAATATGCTTCCGACGTCGCGTTGATCGATGCCGGCGCGGACAAGTTGAAGAAGCTGGAGGCCGCTGCCGCCGAGGCCGATAAGCGTTACGGCGCGGCCGCCACCAAACTCTCCGCTGCCCGCACCAAATCTTCGGAAAAGCTCAACAAGGCCGTCAACGCCGAACTGGCGCCGCTGAAGCTCGAACGGGCCAAGTTCATGGCGCAGGTCGAAACCGACGCCGCATCGCCGGGCCCGCAGGGCATCGATCGCGTCGAGTTCTGGGTCCAGACCAATCCCGGCACCAAGCCGGGCCCGATGATGAAGGTCGCTTCCGGCGGCGAGCTGTCGCGCTTTCTGCTGGCGCTCAAGGTGGTGCTGTCCGACCGCGGCTCCGCGCCCACGCTGGTGTTCGATGAAATCGATACCGGCGTCGGAGGTGCTGTGGCAGATGCGATCGGCGCCCGGCTGGCGCGGCTCGCCGGCAAGGTCCAGGTGATGGCGGTGACGCACGCGCCGCAGGTCGCCGCCCGCGCCAACCACCATCTGCTGATTTCCAAGGATGCACTCGACAAGGGCAAGCGCGTCGCCACCCGCGTCAACGCGCTCGCCGCCGACCACCGCCGCGAGGAAATCGCCCGCATGCTGGCGGGCGCCGAGATCACCGCGGAAGCCCGCGCCGCGGCCGACCGGCTGCTGCGCGCGGCGACGGCGTGAAGGCGGCGTAATTTCTCTCCGTCATTCCGGGGCGATGCGCAGCATCGAACCCGGAATCTCGAGATTCCGGGTCTGGTGCTGGCGCACCATCCCGGAATGACGAACTTAACTACAGATCGACTCGTACAAATCCTTCCAAACCGGATTTTGTGCTTCGATCAGTTGGGCCTTCCAGCTCCGCTTCCATTTTTTGAGTTCTTTCTCACGGGAAATCGCAGAAGTCGGATCGTCGTATATTTCGAACCAAACCAGCTGTGTGATATTGTATTTGGACGTGAACCCCGGGACGGCCTTTATCCTATGCTCGTAGACTCGACGCACGATGTCGTTGGTCACGCCAACGTAGATCGCTCCATCTCTTCGGCTCGCGAGGATGTACACGTAGTAGGCCATGCTACTGGTGCCCTTACATCGAGATTCCGGATATGGTCCTGCGGACCATTCCGGAATGACAACTAAACTACATCATGATGGCCAAATCAAAAAAAGCAGTTCTCACCGACGTCGCGAAGCTGACCAAGGCCCAGGCCAAGGTCGAGCTGATGCGGCTGGCGTTGGAAATCGAAGCGCATAACGAGCGCTACTACCAGAAGGATGCACCGACCGTATCGGATGCCGCTTATGACGCGCTGCGTCAGCGGCTGGTGGCGATCGAGGCGAAGTTTCCTGATCTTGTCGCGACGGATTCGCCGTCGCAGAAGGTCGGCGCCGCACCGGCGCGCGGCTTTGCCAAGGTGCAGCACGCCGTTCCCATGCTGTCGCTCGGCAACGCCTTCAGCGATGAGGACGTGACTGAGTTTGTCGATCGCATCAGGCGTTTCCTCAAGCTCGATGCCGAGCATATTCCGGCACTGGTCGCCGAGCCGAAGATCGACGGCCTGTCGTTGTCGCTACGCTATGAAAACGGCGAACTGGTCCGCGCGGCAACCCGTGGCGATGGCTTCACCGGCGAGGACGTCACCGCCAATGTCCGCACCATCAAGGATATTCCGCACACGCTGAGGGGCCGCCATATTCCCGCGGCCTGCGAAATGCGCGGCGAAGTCTACATGCTCAAGAAGGATTTTCTCGAACTGAACAAGAAGCAGGCCGAAGCCGACGATACGGTGTTCGCCAATCCGCGCAATTCGGCGGCAGGTTCGCTGCGCCAGAAAGACGTGTCGATAACCGCGTCGCGGCCGCTGAAATTCTTCGCCTATACCTGGGGCGAGATGAGTGAGCGTCCTGCCGATACCCAGCACGGCATGCTGGAGTGGATGGACAAAGCCGGCTTTGTCGTCAATCCGCGGACCAGGCTTTGCAAGGATGTCGAAGCCGTCCTCGAATTCTACAGCAAGATCGGCGAGGAGCGCGCCACGCTCGGCTATGATATCGACGGCGTGGTCTACAAGGTCGACCGGCTCGACTGGCAGGATCGCCTCGGCTTCGTGTCGCGCAGCCCGCGCTGGGCGATCGCGCACAAATTCGCAGCCGAACAGGCGGCCACGATTCTCAACGGCATCGACATCCAGGTCGGCCGCACCGGGGCACTGACGCCGGTGGCACGGCTCGAGCCGGTCACGGTCGGTGGCGTCGTCGTCTCCAACGCGACGCTGCACAATGAGGATTACATCAAGGGCATCGGCAACGACGGCAATCCGATCCGCGATGGTGTCGATCTGCGTGTCGGCGACACGGTGGTGGTCCAGCGGGCCGGCGACGTGATCCCGCAGGTCGTCAGCGTCATCATGGACAAGCGGCCGAACAGCGCAAAGCCGTATAAATTTCCCGACACCTGCCCGGTGTGCGGCAGCCATGCGGTACGCGAGGAAGACGAGGCGGTGCGCCGCTGCACCGGCGCCTTGATCTGCCCGGCGCAGGCAACGGAACGGCTAAAGCATTTCGTCTCAAGGCTGGCGTTCGATATCGACGGCCTCGGCGACAAGCAGATCCAGGAATTCTACGAGGATGATCTGGTGAAGTCGCCGGTCGACATCTTCACGCTGCAGAAGCGCGATGCCCGCTCGACCAGCAAGCTGATGCAACGCGAGGGCTATGGCGAGACGTCCGTGCGTAACCTGTTTGCTGCGATCGACGCCCGCCGCAGCATCGAACTGCACCGTCTGATCTTCGCACTCGGCATTCGCCATGTCGGCGAGGGCAACGCCAAGCTGCTGGCGCGGCATTACGCCACGATCGACAATTTTCGCGAGGCGATGCTGGCCGCGGCCAAGGGCACGAAGGACGAAGAGAACACCACCGAGGCCTATCAGGACCTCAACAATATCGGGGGCATTGGCGAGATCGTTGCCGACGCCGTGGTCGAGTTCTTTGCCGAACCGCGCAATGTGAAGGCGCTGGGTGAATTGTTGCGCGAGATCGAGGTCAAGCCGGCCGAACAGCCGCGCAAGAGTTCGCCGGTCTCGGACAAGACCGTGGTGTTCACGGGCTCGCTGACCAAATTCACCCGCGACGAGGCCAAGGCGGTGGCCGAGCGTCTGGGCGCCAAGGTCGCGGGTTCGGTGTCAAAGAAGACGGACTATGTCGTCGCCGGCGAGGATGCCGGGTCGAAGCTCACAAAGGCGCGCGAGCTTGGGGTTGCCGTGCTGACGGAAGACGAGTGGCTGAAATTGATCGGGGAGTGATCTCGCCGGTACGACAAATAACCGACGGGCAAATCAATTCTGATTGTCAGAAATCGTGTCAAGCCACGAAACCAAAAATATTTCTGTTTTACAGAAATGTAAATCAAGGTATGAATCCGCCCGTCTCACCCGAGAAGAGGGGCGCTCGCGATCGCCACGAACGCGCGGTGGGATGCGGTGGACGCGAAGTGCGCAAGGCGAAAGCGCATGACGCGTACGGCGAAGTCGTGTGGTCCTGACGCCCCGATGCTGGCGTCAAGCGCTTGAGAAGCTCGCGCTTCTCAGGGGCGACGGTGGCAAAAGTGCTTGGCTCACCGGGGAGAGCGCGAAATAAGCCGTAAAGCCATTGCGCAGGGAAGGCCGGATGCTCTCCGCTGAATCTGTATGCTCGTGTGCGCAACTTTTTACACACTTTGCACGCGAGACCGCGGGTGCAGCGCGCACCCGGTCTTCCCTGCGCCCTCTCGATTGGAGGGCGGGAAATTTCTGGCAAACCTCGGGCGCGAAGCGCGGCGAGATCGCGAAGTCATATGTGCTTGGCTGTTTGAAAATTGAAACGGAAGCTCCAACGCCGTCATTGCGAGGCGCGTAGCGACGAAGCAATCCATGCCTCCGCAAGCGGAAAGATGGATTGCTTCGCTTCGCTCGCAATGACGGTCGAGGCGACGTTCGCGCGCCCTACAACATCCCCTGTTCTTTCTGCTCCGCCTTCTCGATCAACGCTTCGCTGACCACCACCTTCCTTCGCGGCACGAGGAAAATCACCGTCGCAGCACATGCGATCGAGATCGCGAAGATCGCTGATGTCAGCGGTAGCGTCGTGGTGGAGTGGCCGCCGAGATAGGCGCCGAATTGCGAGACCAGCGAGCCGATCCCCATCTGCAGGAATCCCATCGCGCCGGCAGCGGTGCCGGCGGCTTCGGGGCGGACACTGATGGCGCCCGCCGCCGAATTCGACATCACGAAAGCGTTGGCGACCGTCACGATCATCTGGGTGCCGAACAGGATAGACGGCGCCTGGTTGATCCCGGTGAGGCTCCACACCAGATTGAGCAGGCTGCCGCCGAGCTGCAGCGCCAGCCCGAACCAGATCAGCTTCTCCAGCTGATAGCGCGGCGCGAAACGCACGCAGAAGAGATTGCCGACCAGATAGGCAAAGGCTGACGTCGCAAACCACGCGCCGTATTCGGCGCTGGTGCGCCCCATTTGCGTGACCACGATATAGGGCCCGCCGCCGGCGAAGGTGAAGATGATCTGCGAGGCCAGCACCTGGCACGCCACATAGCCGATGAACGCTTTTGAGGTGATCAGGCTGCCGATGTCGCGGCGAAAACTGCTGCCTGCGGCGCGCTCGCGACGGGTTTCCGGCAGCATGTACGCGATGACCACCGTGATCGTCAGCGCCGCCGCCGTGATCAAATAGAAGATCGCGCGCCAGCCGAACGCGGTTTCCAGCAGTCCGCCGGTCAGGGGGCTCAGCATCTGCGCGATCATCATGACCGCGATCACGAGGCTGATCATGGAGCTGATGCGGTCGCGGCTGTAGAGATCGCGGATGATGGCGCGGCTCACCACCATGCCGGTGGCGCCGCCGAGCGCCTGCAGGAAGCGCGCGGCGATCAGTTGCGGCAGGGTTTGCGCGAAGATGCAAGCGATGCTGGCCGCGACCATCAGCCCGAGGCCGCACAGCAGCACCGGGCGGCGCCCGAACCGATCCGACAGCGGGCCCATGATGATCTGCGAGCAGGCGATGCCGACCATATAGAGCGACACGGTCATCTGCGCGATCGAGATGTCGCGGCCGAACGTCGTCGCCAGCACGGGCAGCGCCGGCACCAGCAAATACAGCGAGATCGGCGCGACGCCCGTCATGGCGACGAGCATCAGCAGCATCATCTTCGACGTCGCGATGCCGCTGGTGTCACCGGCAGCACCGGGCGGCTTGCCCATCACGCCATGCATTCAGGTCCGATCCATTTTGTGGATGGGACTGTAGCGGGATCGCTCAGCGCGAATACGGCCGTTTCGGCATGCGGCTATGACGAGATCGCTTACGCCGTCATTCCGGGATGGTCCGAAGGACCAGACCCGGAATCTCGAGATTCCGGGTTCGCTTCGCGCCCCGGAATGACAGCCCCCTACAGCGGCAGCATTGCTGCCGTCGCGTCGTCGAGCCACAGCTTGGTCGTGTTGTCGTCGAGGTGCGGGCGCACCTCGCGGTTGACGCGTTCGTGGTAGTCGTTGAGCCATTTCAGTTCGGTCGCGCTCAGCATGTGGATGTCGATCAGGCGGCGGTCGATCGGCGCCAGCGTCAACGTCTCGAACGCATTGACCGGCTTTTCAGCGCCGGCGACGTCGGCGCCGACAACCAGTTCGAGATTTTCGATCCGGATGCCATAGGCGTCGGCCTTGTAATAGCCGGGCTCGTTGGACAGGATCATGCCGCGCTTCAGCGGCGCGGTGCCGAGCTTGGAAATCCGCGCCGGGCCTTCATGCACCGAGGAATAGCTGCCGACGCCGTGGCCGGTGCCGTGCTCGAAATCGAGCCCGGCCTGCCACAAATATTGCCGCGCCAGGCTGTCGAGCTGCGCCCCGGTGGTGCCGTCGGGGAATATCGCGCGCGCGATCGCGATATGGCCGCGCAGCACGCGGGTGAAACGGTCGCGCATTTCCTCCGTCGGCTCGCCGATCGCGATGGTGCGGGTGACGTCGGTGGTGCCGTCTTCATATTGCGCGCCGGAATCGATCAGCAGCAGATCGCCGGATGAAATCCGCCGGTTGCTCTTGCGGGTGACGCGGTAATGCACGATGGCGCCGTTCGGTCCGGTGCCGGCGATGGTCGGAAACGACACGTCCTTCAGCGCGCAGGTCTGGCGGCGGAACGTCTCCAGCGCCTCGACGGTATCGATCTCGGTCAGCGCGCCCGACGGCGCCTCGCGGTCGATCCACGCCAGAAACCGCACCAGCGCCACCGCATCGCGCTGATGCGCGTTGCGTGTGCCTTCGATCTCGGTGGAGTTCTTTACGGCTTTGAGCAGTGCCACGGGATCGTTGCCGCGCACCGGCTTGCCGCCGGCGGCCGCGATCAGGCGGCTCAACGCATCGGCGGCGGTGGCGCTGTCGAGCGCGATCGCGGCACCACCCTTGGCGAGTTCGGTCAGCGTCGGCGTCAGCGCGTCGGACTCCCGGACATCGGCGGATTGTTCGAGATGGTCGCGGGTCAGGTTGGACAGCTTGCGGTGGTCGATGAAAATCGTGGGGCGACCGTCCTTCGGCACCAGCGCGTAGGACAACGGCAGCGGCGTGTGCGAGACGTCGGCGCCGCGGATGTTGAAGGTCCAGGCCACCGCGTGGCTATCCGACAGCACCAGCGCATCGACGCCGAGTTTGGCGATCTCCAGCCGGATGCGTTTGAGCTTCTCGGCTTCGATCTCGCCGGAAAATTGCGTGCCGTGAACAGCGACGGGTCCGAGCGGCGGGGCGGGGCGCTCGCTCCACACCGAATCGAGCGGGTTGGTCTCCACCGCGACCAGCTCCGCGCCGGCCTTGGTGCAGGCCGCCGCCAGCCGCTCGGCTGCCGCAGAAGTGTGCAGCCACGGGTCAAAACCGAGGCGGTCGCCGGCGGCAAGATGCTTGGCCAGCCAGTGTTCCGGCGGTGGGTCTGCCAGCGGCTCGATATGCCAGGCCTTGCGGTCGACCTGTTTGCCAGCCTGCAGCGTGTAGCGGCCGTCGACGAACACTGCCGCTTCCCTGGTCAGGACGATAGCCATGCCGGCTGAACCGGTGAAGCCGGTCAGCCAGGCCAGCCGCTCTTCCGATGCCGGCACATATTCATTTTGCTGCTGATCGGCGCGGGGAATCACGAACCCGGTCAGCTTGCGCCGCGCCAGCTCCTCGCGGAACGTGGCCAGCCGGGCCGCCAGCGCCACGCCGCCTTCGGGGTCTTCGAATGTCTGGAAATGGGCTTCGAACATCGCCGGGTCACTTTGGGGGTTAGGGTGGAGGGTCCGCAGCACCATAGCCATAATTTGGCATAATCTGTGCTTGAATATCCATGTCCGCGTTAGATCGGACGGAACGGTTTGCGCTGCAAGCCGTTCACGTGACGTCGCCAGGGGAAATTCCAGGAGTGTCTCAGCTCAACGAAGAGGGGATACACAATGCCTGCTTTCACGTTTGAGAAGATCTCGCCGCCCGATCGCCGCGGCCCGGTGCCGCCGGTCGCCAACAAGAAGCAACGTGGTGTGATCGTCCAGATGCTGGACCGCTTCGTCGAAGCGCGCGTCAAGCGTACCCGGCGGGAGGACGAAAAGGCCGTCATCGCCCGCTACAAACCCCCTGAATAGAGATTCTAGCCTGCGTTGCGCAGCAACAGGCTGCTCCAGCCTTCAATGCGCAGATGACGCACCGGGACCAGCCCCCGCGCACGATAGGCGGATATCACCGAAGCCGCCTGGGGCGTCAGCAGTCCCGACAGAATAACCAGCGCCGATGGTGCCAGATGCCGCGCCATCGGCGTCGCCATTTGCCGCAACGGATTGGCGAGGATGTTCGCCAGCACCAGATCGAACGGGCCGGCTTGCGCAAATTCGGGCGCCGAAAAGCCGGTGGCGCAGATCGCCTGCACCAGATGCCCTGAAACGTTGAGCCGCGCATTTTCCTGCGCGACCCGCACCGAGAGCGGATCGATGTCGCTGGCTAGCACATTTTCCTGCAGCGCCCTGGCTGCGGCAATCGCCAGCACCCCGGTGCCGGTGCCGAGGTCGAGCACGCGCTGCGGGCGCCAGGCCTTCAGGACATGATCGAGCAGCAGCAGGCAGCCGCGCGTGGTGCCGTGATGGCCGGTGCCGAACGCCAGCGCCGCCTCGATCTCGATGCCGATCTTGTTGGGCGGCACCCGCGCACGGTCGTGGTGGCCGTGCACGACGAAACGCCCGGCCGGGACCGGGACGAGGTCTTCGAGTGTGGCTTTGACCCAGTCCTTGGCCTCGACGGTGTCGAAGGCGATATCTTTCGCGATCGCCGCGCCGGCCGCGTGGGTCACGAGGTCGCGCACCCGCGCCTGCTCCGGCGGGTCGGCGAAATGCACGGTGACCTCCCAGCGTCCGCCCTTACCTTCAAACGCGGCGACCGCAGCCTCGCCTTCGAAAAAGACTTCGGTAAGCATGTCGACAACATGCTTGGCGGCGGTTTCGTCGCCGACGGCGAAGCCGGCGCGGTAGGTAGAGGGGGTGGAGGTCATTGTGGAACCACACGAATTGGAACAAGAGCTCAAACTTGAGCAAATTTCAGTGCGTAATATCGCGAAAACTTACACAGAGGCGGTTAGAACAACCTTAGATTTTTACCCGTAGTTCCACTGACAGGAACCGGGGGGCTCTCGGTTCCACGACTACAAAACCGAGGTTGAACCGCCATGAAGTCTCTCATTTTGTCGTTTTTCAAGGACGAATCCGGTGCCACGGCGATCGAATACGGCCTGATTGCCGCCGGTATCGCCATTGCGATCATCACTGCAGTGAACGGTGTCGGCACCCAGCTCAGCACCAACTTTGGCACGATCAGCTCTTCGCTGAAGTAACCCGATTGCCACGGAACTTGCCAGTCCGATTGTCGGCACAAGAGCAACTCTCCTAACAACTGAGACCGGGCGCGCTGAGGCGTCCGGTCTTTTTGTTTTAATTCAATTGCAAATTAAGGGTGGCCTTGACCCAGTCCTTGGCCTCGACGGTGTCGAAGGCGATATTTTTCGCGATCTCCGCGCCGGCGGCATTGGTCACGAGGTCGCGCACCCGCACGTGGTCCGGCGCGTCGGCGAAATGCACGGTGACGTCCCAGCGGCCGCCCTTACCTTCAAACGCGGCGACCGCAGCCTCGCCTTCGAAAAAGACTTCGGTAAGCATGTCGACAACATGCTTGGCGGCGGTTTCGTCGCCAATCGCGAAGCCGGCGCGGTAGGTAGAGGGGGTGGAGGTCATTGTGGAACCACAAGAATTGGAACAAAAGCTCAAACTTGAGCAAACTTCGGTGCGTAATATCGCGAAAACTTACACAGAGGCGGTTAGAACAACCTTAGATTTTTACCCGTAGTTCCACTGAAAGGAACCGGGGGGCTCTCGGTTCCACGACTACAAAACCGAGGTTGAACCGCCATGAAGTCTCTCATTTTGTCGTTTTTCAAGGACGAATCCGGTGCCACGGCGATCGAATACGGGCTGATTGCCGCCGGTATCGCCATTGCCATTATCACCGCCGTCAACGGTGTCGGCACCGCGCTCACCGGCAAGTTCGACATCATCAGCACCTCGCTGAAATAACCTGACCATTACGGAACTTGCCAGCCCGATTGCCGGCGCAAGACCAACTCTCCTAACAACTGAGACCGGGCGCGCCGCGGCGTCCGGTCTTTTTTGTTTTAGTTCAATTGCAAATTATCGCCGTTCGAATTTATAGCGAAAATCGCAGCATGGTGCGCCCTGCATCAGCGTCTGGGTGCAGCGGAAGCTGACGTCGCCGCCACCGGCATCGGCAATGTCGGCGTCGACATGGCCGATCAGCAGCGCGCCGAGTTCGGGTTCGCCAAGCGCGCGAAAGAATTCGGCGAAGCGGCAGCTGGTGATGTCGAACTCCAGCGTCTTCCTGTCGCGGCGATGCATGTCGAAGGTGACCTCCCGTTCGGTCACCTCGGCGAGCGCCGTATTCGCCCTTAACGCAGCACTTGCCGACAGGGTCATCCACAGGAACATACCGGGGGCTTCCACAGGCTGGCCCTGCCGATTTGCACCGATCGCGCACCGCTTTCTCCACCGGCGCTCCCGTGATTTTCCACAGCTTGTCCACCGGCAAGCATCGCAGATTTCAGCGTCTGTTAGCCAATTCACCCTCGATTCACAGCGTTTCCAGATCGAGGCTGCAATGGCGGATCATGGAACCGCCCGTTAAATGGGCGGATGCCAGGATCGCCCCCATAAATATAACAAGGGGGCAATTGAAATGGCAAAGATTACGGCAGTTATTGCAGTCATGTGTGTGGTGTGTGCTTTCGCGACCTATCCGTCCGCTGACGAACGCCGTCAGTCCGAGAGGGAAACGATCTCGCCGCTGGCGATGTCGCAGGCCGCGCGGTCGCCGCTTCCGACGGAAGCCTACGACGCCATCTAACCATCGAGCAGGGCGTGACGTCGTCGCCGGCGTCACGCCCCTCAACCAAACAGCGCGCGGTGATCGCCCAGGATCGCCTTCGCGGCGTTGTGGCCGGGCGCGCCGGTGACGCCGCCACCGGGATGCGCGCCGGAGCCGCAATGATAGAGGCCTTTCAAGGGCCCGCGGTAATCGGCATGGCCCAGCATCGGCCGCGCCGAGAACAACTGATTCAGCGTCAGCGCGCCGTGGAAGATGTCGCCACCGAGCAACCCGAACTGACGCTCCAGATCGAGCGGTGACAACACCTGCCGGCCGATCACGCTTGTCGCAAAGCCCGGCGCATATTTGTCCACCGTCGCAATCATGAGGTCGGCCACTTCGTCGCGGTGGTCGTCCCACGATCTTCCGTCCGGCAGTTGCGGCGCGACGTGCTGGCAGAACAGGCTCGCGACATGCTGGCCGGGAGGGCAAAGGGAATCGTCGAGCGTCGACGGAATCAGGAGCTCGACCACCGGCGCGCGGCTCCAACCACGCTCGCGCGCGTCCTGCCAGGCGCGGTCCATGTAACCAAGGCTCGGCGCGAGGATGATCCCGGCGGTGAGATGATCGCCGTCGCCGGGCAGCGCCGTGAACGAGGGCAGGGCGCTCAGCGCCACATTCATCCGGAAGGTACCGGAACCGTTGCGCCAGTGGCTGATGCGATCGAGGAATTCCGGCGCCAGCGCGCCTGAAGGCACGAGGCGCGTGTAGAGCAATTTCGGATTGACGCCGGAGACGACGTATTTCGCGCGGATCGTCTCGCCATTGTCGAGGATGATTCCGACGGCGCGGCCGCCTTCGACGATCACCTCGCGCACGCCGGCATCGAGTGCGATGTCGGCGCCATGGCCGCGCGCCGCGCGTGCCATCGCCTGCGTGATCGCGCCCATGCCGCCGATGGCGTGGCCCCACACGCCCTTCTTGCCGTTCACTTCGCCGAACGCATGGTGCAGCATCACGTAAGCCGAACCGGCCGCGTAGGGGCTGGCGTAATTGCCGACGATGGCATCGAAGCCGAACAGCGCTTTGACGAGATCGCTCTCGAAGCGTTCGTCCAGCATCTCGCCGGCCGAGCGGGTGAACAAATCGAGCAGGCTGCGCTGCTGTTCCAGCGACAGCTTTTTCAGGATGCTGGCGGTGCCGAGCGCATTCAAAGTTTCGCGGATCGCGCCGACGCCAAAGCCTTCTACGATGTTCGGCGGCGCGCGCAACACCAATTGCCGCAATACGTCGGCGATGCCCTCCAGCTCATGCGCGAACGCGTCGATGCGATCGGCGTCGCGCGGGCTCAATCTGGTGACGGAATCCCGCGTGCGGCCTTCGCCGGTGAGGAGATAGCTGCCATCGGGTGCGGGCAGGAAATTCTGCGCGCGGCGTTCGACGATGCGCAGGCCGTGATCGGCCAGTTTCAAGTCGGAGATGATCTGCGGGTTGAGCAGGCTGACCGTGTAGGCCGCCACCGAATTGCGAAATCCCGGATGGAATTCCTCGGTCACGGCCGCGCCGCCGACCACCTTGCGGCGCTCGATCACTTTCACGCGCAGGCCGGCCATCCCAAGATAGGCCGCGCAGGTGAGGCCGTTATGCCCCGCACCGATGATGACGACGTCTGTTTCGTTCATGTCCGCTTCAAGATCTGTGTGGTCATTCCGGGATGGTCCGAAGGACCATACCTCAGGGGCGCAATTGCGCCCCGGGGAATCTCGAGATTCCGGGTTCACGCTTTCGCGCGCCCCGGAATGACGTTCCTCCATAGCGAAGATGTGAATGTCCGCACAGCATCAAATGACGGATTCGACGTCCCGCCCTGCATTGCCGACGCAGGTACCTTATGCTCCATTGCGCTTTCGCGGCGCCCTGTCGCCAAGAATCCGCCCACCGGCTCCCGCCGGGTCCACGCCGGAGCATCCATGAGCCTTTCTGAACCGTCCGCCGCCACGGACTTGTCGTCCGATTCCCGGAACCGGCTGGTCCTGGTCGTCTACACCGCGGCGATCTTCGTCAGCGCGCTACTGCTGTTCTCGGTGCAGCCGCTGTTCACCAAAATGGTGCTGCCGCGGCTCGGCGGCTCGCCAGCGGTCTGGTCGGTGGCGATGGTGTTCTTCCAGTCGCTGCTGCTCGGCGGCTACGCCTATGCGCACTTCCTGATGCAGCTGCGCAACCGCGCGATCCCCGTCGCCGTGCATCTGGTGCTGCTGGTCATCGCGTTGCTGACGCTGCCGTTGTCGATCTCGGGCGGCTGGGGCGATCCGCCGAGTTCGGGCTATGCGATCTGGCTGCTGGGCCTGTTTGCGGTCTCGATCGGGCTGCCGTTCTTTGCACTCGCCGCCAATAATCCGCTGCTGCAGGCCTGGTTCGTTCGATCAGGTCATCCCAGCGGTCCCGATCCGTATTTCCTCTATGCATCCTCGAACATCGGCAGCTTCCTGGCGCTGCTGTCCTATCCGGTGCTGCTGGAGCCGATGTTCACGCTGCGCACGCAAAACCTGATCTGGACCGGCGGCTATGGCCTGCTGATCGTCCTGATTGCAAGTTGCGGCGTGCTGTTGTTGCGCTCGCCGGCTAATGCGGCCGAGCTCAACATGCCCGCCGACGATGCCGACGCGCCGGCGCCGTCATGGATGATTCGCGCGCGCTGGATATTCCTCGCCGCGGTGCCGTCGGGTCTCCTGATCGCCGTCACCGCGCATATCTCCACCGACGTCGCAGCGGCCCCCTTGCTCTGGGTTCTGCCGCTGTCGCTGTATCTGTTGACCTGGGTGCTGGTGTTCCAGTCGCGGCCGCTGCTGCCGCACAAATGGATGCTGCTGGCGCAGCCGCTGGCCATCGCCGGCGTCATCGTTCTGCTTGCATTCGGCGGCGAGCAGAATCTGCTGCTGACGCTCGGCGGGCATCAATTGTGTTTCTTCGTCATCGCGATGGCCTGCCATGGCGAGCTGGCGCGCACGCGGCCGGCCGCCAAATATCTTACCGGCTTCTATGTCGCGCTGTCGTTCGGCGGCATGGTCGGCGGTCTCTTTGCGGGCCTGATCGCGCCGTTCACGTTCTCTTGGATCGCCGAATATCCGATCCTGCTGGCGCTGGCCGCCTTGTGCCGGCCGTCGGGCAATGAGCGATTGCCGCGCTGGAGCCATTGGTATTGGCCGTTCCTCGCCGTGCTCGTGGTGGCGCTGATCGGTCCGTCCTGGGCGCCGCCCGGCAAGGTCATGTACTGGCTCGATGAGCGCCGCGTCTGGATGATCGGGGCCGTCGGCGTGCTCTCGGCCTTGCTGGCGCTCGGTCTCAACGCCAGCCGTTGGAAGATATTTGCGACTGTGGTGGTAGCGCTGGTGCTGCTGCGCGCTTACCCTTCCGACGACGGCCGGGTGGAAACCGTGCGCAGCTTCTTCGGCGTCCACAAGATCGTGGTGACCTCGAACGGCCAGTATCACGTGCTGATGCACGGCACCACGATTCACGGCGCCGAAAAATTCAAGAACGACGATGGCACGCCGGTCACCGGACGGCCCGAGCCGATCACCTACTATCACCGGGACGGCGGCATCGGTCAGGCGATCACGGCGGTGCGTGCACGCAAGGGCGCGCCGTTGCGGGTGGCGGTGATTGGGCTCGGCTCCGGTACGCTGACCTGCGCCTCGTTGCCGGGCGAGGACTGGAAGTTCTTCGAGATCGACCAGACCATGGTCGATACCGCGCGCGATCCGAAATACTTCACTTATATCAGGACTTGCGAGCCGGACCTGAAGCCCATGATCGGCGACGCGCGGCTGACATTTGCGCGCGAGCCGAACGGTGTGTATGACCTGATCATCGTCGATGCCTATTCGTCGGATGCGATTCCGATTCATCTGGCGACCGAAGAGGCGATGGAGATCTACAAGGAAAAGCTGGCGCCGCAGGGCGTGGTCGCGATGCACGTCTCCAACCGGCATCTGGAACTCTCCAGCGTCGTGGTCGGCATTGCCGACGCCAACGACATGAAGAGCTGGGTCTATAGCGAGGACTCCGGCCGCGACGCTGAGTACATCTTCTCCACCTCGGTGGTGGTGTCGGCGCGGCAGGAGGCCGACGTCGGCACGCTCGCATCATCGGACAAATGGGCCGAGACCGAAGCCGAAGACCACCAGCGGGTCTGGACCGACGATTATTCCAACGTGCTCGGCGCGGTCTGGCGAAGGTTGCGGGACGGCGAACAATAGGCGGCTCGGACGGGGGCGAAATGTCGGGATGGCGTGTTCTCCGTGGGGCGCGCGGGTTCAAGTCGAGCCTGATCCCGCGCGGGGCGACGTGAACCCTTGGGTCTGGATAGGCGATTATTCCGACGTGCTCGGCACGGCGAAGCCAGCCATCGGTCATTTCGCACTCGTCGCACCGCCACAAAGTGCTAGGCTGGGTTTTAGAAGAGTTGTTCTCAGGGGGCTCCATGCGTCGGCGCAATTTCAGCACGCTTCTTGTCGTCGCGGCGGGCCGCAAGGTCGGCATCGTCGCCGGAATGGCGTTGTTGTTAGCCGTCTACCTTCCATCCGCGACCTTGGCGCAGGATCGAACTGACCGGGTCACCGCCTTCGCGCGCGAACCGGTCCACGTCGCCGCGTGGCCTGCCGGCAGAAAGGTCGCGGTCAGCTTCGCGCTGTTCGTCGAGGAGTTCGGCTTCGGCCAGGGCCCGGTCTTCCGCCCGGACCTGGCAACCCGCAACCCGGACCTGGTGAACGAGGCCTTCCGTCAATATGGGATCGACTGGGGTATCGTGCGTGTCGGCCGCCTGTTCAAGGAGTTGGGCGTTCCGCTCAGCGTCGCGTTGAACGCAGAATTTCCCGGAAATTACAAATCGGTGTGGAAGGAGTTTCGTGCGGTGCAGCCGAATGCACCGATCATCGCCCACGGCATGAACAACACCAGCCGCATGCTGCCGCTCGGGCGTGGCCTCGCCGAACAGAGAGCCTACATCCGCCGCACGCTGGACCTGATCGCCGAAGCCATCGGCGTCAGGCCCACCGGCTGGTCGAGTCCGAGCGTCTACTCCAATGGCGACACGATGCAGGCCATCGCCGCCGAGGGCATCACCTACACCATCGACCAGATGGATTCCGACATTATTTCGCGCCTGAAGACGCCGGACGGGTCGGTGGTTCTGCTGCCCTATCCCGTCGTCACGGTCGACATGGGCCAGCAGCTGGCGCGGGGGAAGTCGCCCGCGGAGATCGAGGCGCTCTGGCTGGATTACGTGCTGGAACTGGCCCGTGAGGCCCGCGCCGATCCTTCGCGAGAGGCCACAACGGTGGTCATCGGAATCCACCCCTTTGTCGTCGGTACACCCGACGGGGCGGCCGCCATGCGGCGTGTCCTCTTGCGCCTCAAGAGGGACGATGCGGTCTGGCTGACCGACACTGACGCAATCCTCAAGGCGGCGGCCAGTCTCAAATAACTGGACGCAAGTTGCGGTAAAGCGTCTTGCCAATGGGAGAGCTCGTCATGGCCAATTTCACTCCCGTCTCGGCGGCGATCGGCGGCGCGCTGATCGGCCTTTCCGCCGTCCTGTTGATGCTGCTGACCGGCCGGATCGCCGGCATCAGCGGGATCTTTGCAGGGCTCCTGAACATCCGGAGCGACGACAAGGCCTGGCGCATCGCCTTCATCGCGGGGCTGATATTGGTTCCCGTCATCGCCGGATCGATCGGTTACGGAATGGCGCCGCCCAAGCTGCCGGCAAGTTGGGCGGTCATTGCGGTTGCGGGACTACTGGTCGGCTTCGGCACGCGGCTTGGCGGAGGCTGCACCTCCGGCCACGGCATTTGCGGCATCGGACGGCTGTCGGCGCGCTCGATCGCGGCAACTATTGTCTTCATGGTAACGGCGGTGATCACGGTCGCTGTCACCCGTCACATGTTGGGAGGCTGAGTCATGTGGATCATGGCGCCGTTGCTGTGCGGCCTGACTTTCGGAACAGGCTTGCTGGTTTCCGGAATGGTGCAGCCGACCAAGGTGCTCGGTTTCCTCGATATCTTTGGCGCGTGGGATCCAAGCCTCGCGGTGGTGATGGCGGCGGCGTTGGCTGTTGCAACACCCGGCTTCTTGTTGGCCAGGCAGCGCGCGCGGCCGGTGCTGGCCAGCCAGTATTTCTGGCCGGGCAAATCCGAGATCGATGCACCGCTCGTGTTGGGTGCAGGGCTGTTCGGCATCGGCTGGGGGCTCGTCGGACTATGTCCGGGCCCGGCGCTGGAGAGCCTGGCGACGCTGTCGCCGGGCGTGATTGTCTTCGTCGTTGCGATGGCCGGCGGGATGATGCTTCACGACAAGTGGCAGCCGTCGCGGCCACCGTTGAAACGGCAAGTCTCGTGAAACGACAAGTCTCGATCAGTCCTGATTGGTGAACAGGCCGCGCGGCTGATAATAGGGGCGCGGTTGGGTGTAATAGCCCTGCGGCGCCGGGGCATAGCCGCGGTTGTCATAATATTGCTGCTGCGGCTGCGGATAGGCCTGCGCGCCATAGAGGCGGCGGTCGCGCGGCGCCGGATAGCGCGCCTCGTTGGAACTGCCGTCGGCCGGATAGATATAGCCATCGTCGGTGCGCGCCTGCGGCGCCACGCCAGCTTGCGGCGCGATCACGACGGGATCGCCGGCGGCGTTGGTTTGCTGCTCATATTGCTGCGCCGGTGCGCGGCGCGCGACGGCGTTGGTGCGAGGCCGCGGGTTGCGCGCCAATGCGACCTGCGACGAGCCGGTTAGCGTCACCGTGGTGTTGAGCACGCCTTGCTCTTGCACCAGCGCATAAAGCTTCGAGGCGTTGTCGCGCGACAGCCGCACGCAGCCATGCGAGGCGGGTGAGCCGAGACGGTTGACGGAATCTGTGCCGTGAATGGCGTGGCCGATCTTGGTGAAGAAGATCGAGTGCGGCATCGGCGCGTCGTCGAATTCCTTGGAATAGTGATCTTCTTCCATCCGGAACGCGCGGAAGCTGCCGTTCGGCGTCTCGTAGGAAGGAAGGCCGCTCGACACCGGCCAGCGGTAGCGCTCGACGCCGTCGACGGCGACGGTCATCTGCTGACCATCCTTGTCGACGGTGATGGCGACTTTAGCCTGCGCGGCGCCGGTGGCGAACAGCATCAGGAAGGTAGCGGCAATGAGGAAGGAACGCATTTTACCTTTGGCCTCCAGGCCAGTTTACCAAAACGCCATGAATGCAGGCGTCGCGGCTCTCCGTCCCCCGGCACCCAATATGCCCGGAATCCGGCTTCCGTTCCAGTGGCCTGCGGGAGGCATCGTTAATGCGCGCCACGGCACAAACAAGGCGGCGAGGGGGCTATTCCGGCTGTGGGTGCTGACTTTTCCGCGAGCGACGGCCATCACGGCTCGCCCCGAAGCTACCATGCCAGCGCAACTTTTCCGCCGCACCGGCGTTACAGATTCCCGCCCCGACGGCGTTGTTCATGCCGGTTGCAAGGAATTCAAATGAAGAAGAGCAAGGTCAAGACGGCAGCGCTGCCTGTTGGGCTGCCGGTCAGGGTCATTTTCGCCGCTGCCGCCATCCTGCTCGCGCTGCTGGCGATCCCCCGTGCCGGGCATGCCCAGGGTATCGTGCGCGGCGCCCAAGAGGGCTCCTATGAGGGTAACCGGATCGCCGGCCCGGTGGGTGGCGTGGTCGGCGGCGCCGTGGGTGCCGGCGTCGGTGGCGCCATGGGCGCGGTCAAGGGCGTGTTCGGGATTCCGAACGGCGGTTACCGGCGCTGCCGCGGCTATTACAACCGGCATGGGCATTTCAGGTGTTACCGGTGACCGCCGTCATTGCGAGCGAAGCGAAGCATCGAACCTCAGATGCGCAATTGCGCATCGGGGAATCTCGAGATCCCGGGTTCGCGCTAAGCGCGCCCTCAGCGACAAGCGCAACGCGCTTGCGCGAGGATGACGCGCTTTCGCGCGTCAATTCTTCAACCGATACCCGGTCTTGAAGATCCACCACACCAGGCCCATGCACACCGCGAGGAAGCCCAGCGTCATGCCGATGCTCAAGCTCACGCTGACGTCGGCGATTTCGTAAAAACTCCAGCGGAAGCCCGAGATCAGGTAGACCACCGGGTTGAGCAGCGTGATGGTGCGCCAGCCCGAGGGGAGCATGTTGACCGAATAGAAGCTGCCGCCCAAAAATGTCAGCGGCGTCACCACCAGCATCGGGATCATCTGCAGCTTTTCAAAGCCGTCGGCCCAGATGCCGATGATGAAGCCGAACAGGCTGAAGGTCACCGCGGTCAGCACCAGGAAGGTCAGCATCCACCAGGGATGCATGATGTGCAGCGGCACGAACAAAGCGGCGGTGGCGAGGATGATCAGGCCGAGGATGATCGATTTGGTCGCGGCGGCGCCGACATAGCCGAGCACGATCTCGAAATACGACACCGGCGCCGACAGCAATTCATAGATCGTGCCGACGAATTTCGGGAAGTAGATGCCGAACGAGGCGTTGGCGATGCTCTGCGTCAGCACCGACAGCATCACCAGTCCCGGCACGATGAAGGTGCCGTAGCTGACGCCGTCGACTTCGGTGATGCGCGAGCCGATCGCGGCACCGAACACCACAAAATACAGCGAGGTCGACACAACAGGCGAGACGATGCTCTGCAGCAGCGTGCGCCAGGTGCGCGCCATTTCGAAGAGATAGATGGCTTGAACGGCTCGCCAGTTCATGGGGCCCTCACCAGGCTGACGAAGATGTCTTCCAGCGACGATTGCGTGGTGTCGAGATCGGAGATGCGGATGCCGGCATTGCGCAGATCGCTGAGCAGGCTGGTGATCCCGGTGCGGTCGCCCTTGGTGTCGTAATTGTAGGTGATCTCGCGGCCGTCATCGGACAGTTCGAGATTGTAGGTCGCAAGCGCGTCGGGGATCACCTCGATCTTGCTCTGCAGATAGAGCTTCAGGTGCTTCTTGCCGAGCTTCTGCATCAAGCCGGCTTTGTCCTCGACCAGGATGATCTCGCCCTTGTTGATGACGCCGATCCGGTCGGCCATCTCCTCGGCTTCTTCGATGTAATGCGTGGTCAGGATGATGGTGACGCCGGAGGCCTGCAGCGCGCGCACCACTTCCCACATGCCCTTGCGCAGTTCGACGTCGACGCCCGCGGTCGGCTCGTCGAGGAACAGGATCTGCGGTTCGTGCGACAGCGCCTTTGCGATCATCACGCGGCGCTTCATGCCGCCGGACAGCGTGACGATCTTGGAATCCTTCTTGTCCCACAGCGAGAGGTCCTTCAGCACCTTCTCGATATGGGCAGGGTTTTTCGGCTTGCCGAACAGGCCGCGGCTGAAGCTCACCGTCGCCCATACCGATTCGAACGCATCGGTATGCAGTTCCTGCGGCACCAGCCCGATCAGCGAGCGCGCGGCGCGATAATCCTTGTTGATGTCGTATCCATTAACGGTGACGTGGCCCTCGCTCAAATTCGCGATGCCGCAGATGATGCTGATCAGCGTGGTCTTGCCGGCGCCGTTCGGTCCCAGCAGCGCGAAAATCTCGCCGCGGCGGATATCCAAATTGACGCCTTTCAGCGCCTTGAAGCCGGAGCCATAGGTCTTGGACAGATTGGCGACGGAAATGATTGAAGGCATTGAGAGCATGGCGATCTGATCTGGCGGCCTGATTTGCGAATGTGGCAAAGCACATGTCACGGCGCTCCGGCCGGGACAGCGCAGGCGAGGGCGGTGGGCCAACTCAGATAGGAAGGGGGTGGCCCATTCGCAATCAGCCGGGCAGACGATCGATTATCTTTTTTTCGCCGGTTTCTTTGCAGGTGCCGCGGCCTTGGGCGGCTCGGTCTGCTCGGGCACCTTGGCCAACGTCATGATCTGCGTCTGAGCATTGACGGGTCCATTGGGACGGGCGGGATCGAGCAATTGTTCCTCGCCCAGTCCCACCGTCAGCAGTCGCTTGGCGGATATCTTGAAGGTGTTGACCAGGATATCGCGGATCGCGTCGGCGCGTCGCTGGCTGAGAAATACGTTGTGGTCGCGCCTGGCGCCGGACTCGACATGGCCGACGATCAGGAACGTGTAGTTGAGCAGTGCGGAATTGACCAGCGTATCGGCCAGCTTGCCGAGCGTAGAATAGGATTCCGGCCGCACGATCGGGGTGTCGGTGTCGAACTGGACATCGATGTTGAAGCTCGGCAGCTTATTCAGTTCGGGCGCAATCGGCGGTCTCTTATTCGGCGGCGGCTCGGTCTTGCCGCGCGATTTCGACCGCTCGACGACTTGCGCGCGGAGTGCTGGGATATCCAGCTCCAGCGGCGTTTCCAGCCCGCCGAGCTTGGTTGCGACCTCGTCGGTCGTCCTGTATCCGACGTCGGCGATGGACTTGGTGCACCGCGCGCTCACAGTGGGCAGCGCCAGCAGGCAATTGAGGGATTTAAAGACTTCTCTGCCTTTGCCGCCGCACTTCTTGACGACTTCGTACTCGCACTCCCGCCCCACGGTGGCGCGCGCCGCGATGCGTTTCTGGATCGCATCGAACGCCCGGGGATAATCGGTCTTGCACGCCGCCGACATCACGTCCTGGTTGCGATAGAGACACTCTTTCAGGCGGGTGGAGTCGATATTGACGCCGCGGCAATTGGCGGTGATGTCAGGGGCGCAGCTCTTGCCGAGCATGGCCGCCCCATCGCCAAAGCTCATCGTCTGCGCCGCCGCCAGCGACGGCGCGGTGAGCGCTAGGATAAGCAGGATAAATCTTCCCCGGACCATGGTTCTATCTCAACCGATGAATGCATCATTGGTCAAGGGCTTGGGCGAACGGAACGTCGTTCTGTCACATTGTTCATCGTCCATGACGCTCTCCGTTGGGAAGCCGCCGCGCTGCAGCCGTGGCTGGAATACGGAGGTCGCGAGATCAAGCGGGACGACCCTGTGATTCGAATTCAATTGTCAAACGGCTGGACGACGCGAATCCGCATTCTCGCGGCGCGATACGCCCGAGGTTTGCGTCTGAAAATCAGAAGTGATTTGCCGGTCGGGTTGTTTTGTCGCACCCGTCGCGTTCAGATAAGTGTTGCGTGCGGGGCGACGCAGTTCGTGGATCGTGGGCGAATTAGGGCGTGAACCCATCGGGCATCGCACGAGGTCCGAAAGCTGCCAATTTGACCCACGGGCGAACCCTTCCTCCTGCGCGGGCTGTCGTATATGACAGAACTACCGGAACGTGCCGATAATCCCCAGGAGCGAATTGGCGGCATGGATGGTGGTGGCGGTCAGTTGATCCAGAAATCGCGATCTGACTTGATCGACACAGGCGCGGACAGACATTTCAACCGGGGCATGGAATGCTAAATCGATTGACGACGGCGCGAACCACCGTGGCGATGCGGCGTTGGGGTCCTTCCGCCATGGTGACATCAGCGGCGATCGCCGCACTGGCGGCCTTCATTGCGCCGACCGCCGACGCCGCGACGAGACAGGCGCGCCCCGCGCCACCCAAGGAGGCGACGGCGCCACGCGATGCAGGCGAGCCGATCATGGCGATCGTGTCGATCAAGAGCCAGCAGGTCACGCTCTACGACGCTGAAGGCTGGATCCTGCGGGCGCCGGTATCGACCGGCACCACGGGACGCGAGACGCCGGCCGGAATCTTCGCCGTCCTCGAGAAGGAGAGGGAACACCGCTCGAACATGTATGACGATGCCTCGATGCCGAACATGCTGCGCATCACCTGGAACGGCATCGCGCTGCACGGCGGGCCGCTGCCCGGCTATGCAGCCTCGCACGGCTGCGTGCGGATGCCCTTCGGCTTTGCCGAGAAGCTGTTCGACAAGCCGCGGATCGGGATGCGGGTGATCATCTCGCCCAACGATGCCGAGCCGGTCGAGTTCTCGCATCCGGCGCTGTTCGTGCCCAAGGCGGAGGCCGTCGCGGCCGCGCCGGCCAGGGCCGAGGCAGCCCCCCGCGAAGCGGCCGAGGCTGCCAAGGCGGCCGACGAGACCAAGAAAGCCGCCGCGACAGCGACGCGCGAGACGGCGTCGTTGACGGCGTCGCTGCGCAAGCTGGAGGGACTTAAAGCCCGCACCGACGCCGAACTCGCCAGCGCCGACAAGGCGCTCGCCGCCGCCAAGACGGACGAGGCCAAGGCAAAAGCTGAGGATCTCAAACAAAAGGCGGCGGCCAAGGCCGCGGATCTAGGGACGCAGCTTGAGGCCGCCAAGGCGGACGCCAAATCGAAGCTCGACGCCGCCGCCGCCGCAAAGGACGCCGCCAAGGCGGCCCAGACGAGGAAGGCCGAAACCGCCAAGGCGGCGAGCGAGGCGAAGCTCGCGATCGAGCCGGTCTCGATCTACATCAGCCGCGCGACGCAAAAGCTTTACGTGCGCCGTCCCACGCATAAGCCGGCACCTGACGGCGGCGGCATCGTGTTCGATGCGACGATCGAGGTTCCCGTCACGATCCGCAATCCCGACAGGCGGATCGGCACGCATGTGTTCACGGCGGTGGCGCGCAACGAGCAGGGCCTGCGCTGGACCGCGGTCACGATCGATAACGCCGACGACGCCAAGGCCGCGCTCGACCGCATCACCATCCCGCAGGAGGTGCTCGATCGCATCGCGCCGACCGCACTGCCGCGCTCCTCGATCATCATCTCGGACGAGCCGCTTAGCGCCGAGACCAACTATCGTACCGAGTTCGTTGCGGTGCTGAGCAATCAGCCGCAAGGCGGCTTCATCACGCGCAAGCCGACACCCGATATCGTTGCGGACGGCAATTTCGGGAGCGACGACGGCTTTAGCTCGTTTTTCCAGCGCAGTTGGGAGCCCCAGCCGCCTCAAGCCGGCACGACGCGCCGGCGCAGTGGTCAGCCCTATCAGGAGCAGGTGCAGCCGCAACCGCAGCCGCAGCGTTGGAGATGGTAGGTCGCGGCACGACGTCAGCCAAGGCGCGCATCCGTGCGGCAGATCACGTAAGGCTTGTTCCCTGAGGAACAGCGCGCGGCGGCCGACGAGGCCATGGTCCTGACCACCGATGCAACGGAGCGATGATCGCCCCGGTCGGAAACGATGGAGCAGAACCGATGACCCGCGATACCGCACTGCTGAGCGACACCGAACTTGCGAACGCCTCAGGTGGACTCCCCGCTCTGATTGGCAACGCCACCACCATTGCGCATCCGCACATTCCCCGGAATCATGACCTGCTGACGCCGCAGCAGATCGCAAAGCTGCTCGCCGTCGGCGGCGGCTTCAATCCCCCGATCCCGAAAAGCTGATTACCGCAACCGTCATCGCCTGACCTCGCCTCCCGTGAAAGGAGGCGAGGTCTTTCACGTTTGACGGAAAGCTAGCCACGGCCATCCGTCGAGCCTTTGGAAGGGGTCCTTGACGTCACAGTATTGTAGTGCCATATTTGTAGCTACAGACGAGGTGACGGTGCGCTGGACGTGGGACCAGTTCGAAACCGCGATGCTGGTGTTTGACGATCCATTCCATGCGTCGAAGCCCGACCTGCATTCGGACGGTGACCGCTGGCACACTATCGGACTTGTTGGGTCGGTTTTGCTGCTGGTGGTTCACACCTGGCCTGAAGCCAGTTCCGAAGACGACGAGGCGGTCGGGCAGATCATCAGCGCGCGCAAGGCCACAGCCCGCGAAGGGAAAGCCTATGAAGAAGGAAATTTCTAAGCGGTTGACGCGCGAGCAACAGGCAGAACTGAAGGCGCTGGCTGCGCTGCCCGACAGCGCGATCGACACGTCAGACGCACCGGAACTGCTCGACTGGTCCGGCGCCAAGCGTGGGGCGTTCTATCGCCCCGTCAAGCAACAGCTGACACTTCGTCTCGACGCCGATGTCGTGGCCTGGTTCAAGAGCCAGAAGACATCCAGTGAGGGCTATCAAACGCGCATCAATCGGGCGCTGCGCGAGTACGTGCAAGGACAGACAAGCCGGAGTCGGCGATCTCGGGCTTGAGATTACGCAGTAAGGATTCGGCGATGTTTGCGAGGTCCGCGGCAGCCCGCTGAGCGCTCCAATCGACAAAGCTGCGACACCTTGCGACTAATGTCATGTACTAGGCGTTTTCCCTCACACCCGCTCGACAAAGCTATCGACCACCTTCTTCTCGCCGGCCTTTTCGAACGCAATCGTGAGCTTGTTGCCGTCGACTTTCACCACATGGCCGTAGCCGAATTTCTGGTGAAACACGCGGTCGTCGAGCGAGAATTCGGAAACGGTGCCGGTGGATTTGGCGACCAGCTCGCCTTCGATCACCATCGGCCCGCGTTTGTTGCGGGCGAAGCCGCCGCCGGATGAGGTGTCGCCCCGCGAACCCGAGGTATCGCTACGCGAACCTGAAAATGACGACTGGCTTTCCTCGAAACCGCCGCGCGTCTGCCCGTGACGGCCGCCGCCCTGGTTGTTGCGCGCGCGGTTGGCCTGCGCGCGCTGCCAGCCCGGGGTAGTGTAGCTGGAGCCGAAGGATTCCACATTGTCGAAGCGCGAGGCGCCATAGCCGCCGCCCCAGCCCGAGCCGCCCTTGGACTCCGTGATCTCGACATTGTGCGCCGGCAATTCGTCGAGGAAGCGCGACGGGATCGTGGTCGACCAGGTGCCGTGAATGCGGCGGTTGGTGGCAAAGTATAATTTGGCGCGGCGGCGGGCGCGGGTCAATCCGACATGGGCGAGGCGGCGCTCTTCTTCCAAACCCGCGCGGCCCTGTTCGTCGAGCGTGCGCTGGCTCGGAAACAGGCCTTCCTCCCAGCCGGGCAGGAACACGTTGTCGAATTCCAGCCCCTTGGCCGAATGCAGCGTCATCAGCGACACCGCTTGCTCTTCGGGGCCGCTGTCGCGGTCCATCACCAGCGAGATATGTTCGAGGAAACCTTGCAGGTTCTCGAACTCCTCCATCGAGCGCACCAGTTCCTTGAGGTTATCGAGCCGTCCGGCGGCGTCGGCGGAGCGGTCCTTCTGCCACATCTCGGTATAGCCGCTCTCGTCGAGCACGATTTCGGCGAGCTCCGTATGCGCGGTCACTTCGCGCTGCGTGCGCCAGCGGTCGAAATGCAGGATGAGGTCGCGCAGGCTCCCGCGCGCCTTCGGTTTCAACTCGTCGGTCTCGACCACGGCGCGGGCGGCCTCGAACAGCGGAATGCGGCGCTTGCGGGCATGGTCGTGCAGCATCTGCACGGTGGCGTCGCCGAGGCCGCGCTTCGGCACATTGACGATGCGCTCGAAGGCCAGATCATCCGCCGGCGAATTGATCACGCGCAAATAAGCCAACGCGTCGCGGATTTCGGCGCGCTCGTAGAATCTGGGACCGCCGATCACGCGATAGGGCAGGCCGAGCGTGACAAAACGATCTTCGAACTCGCGCATCTGGAACGAGGCGCGCACCAGGATTGCGACCTCGTTGAGATTGTCGCCGGCGCGCTGCAGTTCCTCGATCTCCTCGCCGATGGCGCGGGCTTCCTCTTCCGAATCCCAGGAGCCGGTGACGGTGACCTTCTCGCCGTCGACATCCTCGGTGCGCAGCGTCTTGCCGAGCCGGCCCTCATTATGCGCGATCAGATGCGAGGCGGCGGCGAGGATGTGGCCGGTGGAGCGGTAATTGCGCTCGAGTCTGATAACCTTGGCGCCGGGAAAATCGTGGTCGAAGCGCAGGATGTTGTCGACCTCGGCCCCGCGCCAGCCATAGATCGACTGGTCGTCGTCGCCGACGCAGCAGATGTTTTTCGGCGCGGCCATCGCAGGAGGTGGAGCTCCTCCGTCATTCCGGGGCGCACCGCTAGGTGCGAACCCGGAATCTCGAGGTGAGTCCTCTTCACTTCTAGATTCCGGGTTCGCACCTTCGATGCGCCCCGGAATGACGGGAGAAGGGATGACGGCCGTATCGACCGCCCCCGGAATGATCGAAGACAGCGGCACGCCCGGCTTGCTCGGCGCCTGCGACAATAGCCGCAGCCACAGATACTGAGCGACGTTGGTGTCCTGATATTCGTCGACCAGGATGAATTTGAACCGGCTCTGGTATTGCCGCAGCACGTCAGGGTGCTCGCGGAACAGGCGGATGTTCTCCAGCAGCAGATCGCCGAAATCGGCGGCGTTGAGGATTTTCAGCCGCTCCTGATAGCTGGCGTAGAGTTTGCCGCCCTTGCCGTTGCCGAACACGGCGGCTTCGCCCGACGGCACCTGCGAAGGGGTCAGGCCGCGGTTCTTCCAGCCGTCGATCAGGCCGGCCAGCATCCGTGCCGGCCAGCGCTTGTCGTCGATGTTCTCGGCTTGCAGCAGTTGTTTGAGCAGCCGGACCTGATCGTCGACGTCGAGCACGGTGAAATTGGATTTCAGCTGCACCAGTTCGGCGTGGAAGCGCAGGATGCGGCCGCCGATCGAATGGAAGGTGCCGAGCCAAGGCATGCCCTCGACGGCCTGGCCGAGCATCTGGCCGAGCCGCAGCTTCATCTCGCGCGCGGCCTTGTTGGTGAAGGTCACCGACAGGATTTCATGCGGCCGCGCCCGGCCCTGGCTCAGGATATGGGCGATGCGGGTGGTCAGCACGCGCGTCTTGCCGGTGCCGGCGCCGGCCAACACCAGAACGGGGCCATCCAGCGTCACCACCGCGTCGCGCTGCTCGGGATTGAGCCCGGTGAGATATTGCGGGGCCGCCGTGGCGCGCGCACGCGCAGCGATGCCGCCAGCCGCGGGCTGGTGCTCGGGAACGCCGTGATGGGGCAATTTGCTCGGCTCGGTCATGCGAATCGTCTTTTCCCACGATGGCACCGTGGGGCGCTGAAGGGGAGCCTTCATAGCAGGGATTAAAGGCCATATAGGGCCTGTTCAGCCGTTTTGACAGGTTTATCCGGCGTTATCCCGGGGCCGTATTTCGTGGGCCGCCCGCGATTTTGTTCCGCTCCATTGGCAAATTTTCCCGATTTCGCAGCTAGGAACCATCGCTTCCGGGCCGGATTATTTTGGCATGAGCAGGCGCGATCCTTTCAACCGCGCCGATCGTAACCAAACAGAGGTGTTGTCATGCTGAGCTGGGTCGTTACGTTTCTGGTCGTCGCATTGATCGCAGGTATCTTGGGGTTCGGCGGCATCGCCGGCGCTTCCGTCGAAATCGCCAAGGCGATCTTCTTTATCGCCATCATCCTGTTCCTGGTCTCGGCGGTGGTCGGTCTGGTGCGCGGACGTACGCAAGTATAGCCACAAGAGTCACAGCAAGGGTTACTTCGAGGGCATCGCCACTTTCCGGCCGGTGCCCTCGGGGCGCGGAACGGCCGCATGTGAATCCACCACAGCCTGGATGCGGGCGCGAATATCAGGCGGAAACGGCGCGGCCTTGCGCGCATTCATGTCGATATGAATGGTCATGTTCTCCGAAGTCGCGGAGATCCAGCCTTCGGTGGCGTGGCGCAGCTCCTCAAACGTATGAATGCGCTTTTCGTCAGCTGCGAGCAGGTAGACCGTGACCTGCACGGGTTCGCCGAGATGAATTTCGCGCAAATACCGCACATGACATTCGGCGGTGAAGCTCGAGCCGTCGCGTTCCTTCCTATAAGTGGGCCCGATTCCGAGATGCAGCCACATCTCATCGATCGCGCGGTCCATCATCACGTTGTAATAGGCCATGTTGAGATGGCCGTTGTAATCGATCCATTGCGGCTCGATCTGCATCACGGACGACAGGAATGGCGCTGGCGGCAGCGGCATGTCGGATAGTTTGTCTTTGGCGGTTGCAGTGGTCGTCATCGTCAATCCCTGTTTGGCCCGATCTCTCTCTTGACCCCCTTTATATCCTTTGCCACGGTCCGCTCAAAGCCGGGAGGAATTTTGCGTGGCGATGACGATATCGGGCAATGAGAAGCGGCCGGAGCCGCAGGCGCTGAAGAGCGCGCTTGAGGCGCTGGCGGCGCGGTTCGGCAACCGGCTGATCACCTCGCAGGCGGTGCGCGAACAGCACGCGCATACGACCACCTGGCTGCCGACCCAGCCGCCCGACGCGGTCGTGATGGCGCAGGAAACCAAGGATATCCAGGACGTGGTGCGGATCTGCGCCAAACACACGGTTCCCGTGATCGCGTTCGGCACCGGCACCTCGCTGGAGGGGCAGGTCAACGCGCCGGCCGGCGGCGTCTGCATCGATCTGCACGACATGAACAAGGTGCTGGAAGTCCACGCCGACGACCTCGATTGCGTGATCCAGCCCGGCGTCACCCGCAAGGCGCTGAACGAGCATCTGCGCGACCAGGGCGTCTTCTTCCCGATCGATCCCGGCGCCGACGCTTCGCTGGGCGGCATGGCCTCGACCCGCGCCTCCGGCACCAACGCGGTGCGTTACGGCACCATGCGCGATAACGTGCTGGCGCTCAAAGTCGTGCGCGGCGACGGCGAGATCATCACCACAGGCACACGGGCCAAGAAATCCTCCGCCGGCTACGATCTGACGCATCTGTTCATCGGCGCCGAGGGCACGCTCGGGATCATCTCCGAACTCACCATCAAGCTGCGCGGCATTCCCGAGACGATCGCGGCGGCGGCCTGTTCGTTCGAGACCGTGCGCGGCGCCTGCCAGGCGACGATCCTGGCGATCCAGACCGGCATTCCCGTCGCGCGCATCGAACTGCTCAACGCCGAGCAGGTGCGCGCCTGCAATTCCTATTCGAAACTGACGTTGCCGGAGACGCCGCTGCTGCTGCTGGAATTCCACGGCAGCGCCAACGAAGTTGCCGAGCAGTCGAAGAATTTCAAGGAGATCGCCAGCGAATGCGGCGGCGGCGATTTCACCTGGACCACCAAGCCGGAGGATCGCACCAAACTCTGGCAGGCGCGGCACGACGCCTATTGGTCGGTAAAGGCGCTGCGCCCGGGTTCGGGCGTGGTCGCGACCGATGTCTGCGTGCCGATTTCCCGGCTCGCCGATTGCGTCACCGAGACCGAGGAGGATCTGAAGCGGCTCAATCTGCTGTCGCCGATCGTCGGTCACGTCGGCGACGGCAATTTCCACTGCTCGCTGGTCTGCGACGTCGACAATGCCGAGGAGATGGCCCGCGGCGAGGATTTCATGCATCGGCTGGTGGAACGCGCACAAGCGATGGGCGGCACCTGCACCGGCGAACACGGGGTCGGGCAGGGCAAGCAGAAATATCTGAAGGCCGAACTCGGCAGTGAGGCGCTCGACGCCATGCGCGCGCTGAAGAAGGCGCTCGATCCGCAGAACATATTCAACCCCGGAAAGATCGTGCCCACGCTGTAGCGCCGGGCGCGCAATTCTCCGCAGGTTCCCCCACTTGCCGCTTGGCAAGTGGAACTTTTGCTCCCGGTCGGCGTCAGTCTGATGTCGCAGACGTCAGCGGGGTGGCGCAAGGGAGCGTGCCAAGGGAGCTTGCCATGACCAAACCGGCATTCGGAATTGTGGTCTTTGTTCTGGCGACCCTGCTTTCGAGCGTGGCGATCGGCAAAGGCGGTGGCCATGGAGGCGGTCACGGTGGCCATGGCGGTGGTCACCATGGCCACGGGCATGGCGGCGGCCACCGGCATTTCGGTGGTCACCACGGTCATTTTGGCGGTCACCACGGCGGCGGCAGGTTCGCCATCCACCGTTCGTTTTCGAGAGGCCATTTTCGCGGCCATCGCGCCTTTGCCGGGCGCGGCGGGCCGAACCTCAGCCAGATCCGAAACGCCCAGGTTCGATCGGGAAACCTCCGCAATGCGATGAATTCGCTGTCGCGCGCCGGCGGCGGGCGCGGCGGGCGCCTGCTCAGCAATCCCGCGGCGCGCGCGCAGATCGCAGCCGGTCTCGCCGTCGCGGGCTGGCAGCAGGGCCGCGGCGGCAGCGGGTGGTGGCAACATGGTAACGGCGGTTATGGCTGGGTTGGTCCGCTGTTCTGGCCGTTCGCCTATCACGACATCTATGATTATACGATCTGGGGCGACAGCATCGGCTTCTGGGATTACGGCTACCCCGATATTTACGCCGGCATATTCGCGCCCTACGGCTACGACGATCTGGCGGGCTATATGGCGCAGCGTCCGTATGGCCGCCGGCACCGCGGGCTCGCTCCGCTGGCGCAAATGTGCGGCGATGACAGCCGCGCGATCGCCGGCCTTCCCATCGACCAGATCCAGCTCACCGTACAGCCGACCGAACCGCAATTTGCCGCGCTCGACGAGCTCGGCAACGCATCGATCACGGCCGCGCAGAACATTCGCGCGGCATGCCCGTCGCAGGCCGCATTGACGGCGCCGGGCCGGCTGGCGGCCATGCAGCAGCGCATCGAGGCGATGATTTCGGCGGTCGCCACCGTGCGGCCGCCGCTGGAGAAATTCTATGGACTGCTGGACGACGAGCAGAAGGCAAGCTTCAACGCGCTCGCCGACGACCAGCGCAGGATATCCATGGCCAACAACGCCAAGGGACAACCGGTTCAGGGAGCGGCTCTGGGCTGCAGCGCGGCGCCGCCTGCCGCCTTGGCATGGCCGGCCAGCGAGATCGAAGCCAGGTTGCAACCGAACGATACCCAGCGCGCCGCGCTTCAAGTGTTGCAGGACACCAGTGCCGAGGCCGCCGAGATGCTGAAGGCGGCATGTCAGCCGGGCGACGTCATGACGCCGCCTGCGCGGTTCGTCGCCATTGGCAAGCGGCTGGATAGCATGCTGCAAGCCGTCAAGCAGGTGCGCGCCGCGCTCGAAGATTTCTACGCCACGCTGAACGACGAACAGAAGGCGCAGTTCGAGGCGATCGGACCCAGGCGATCGGCGTAGCAGTGAGCTCTGCCTCAAGGCCAACGACATCAGGACCGCGCGAACGCTGTTTCGCGCCATCCAGTCCAAATCGATCGGCGCAGACTTGCTGAAAGAGCATCCTTCGCTGCGCGAGTAGCCACCGTTCAACGGTTCTCATGTTGCCCCGGTCTTGCCCAGTTTGCGGACGGCTTCGTCGACGCTGAAGAAGATGTGGTCCATGGGCAGCACGTCGTAGAGTTTGAAACGTTCGAACGCCTCGCGCGCCCGCGTCGATTCCAGCCGGGCCATCGCGACAGTGACGCCGGCCTCGCGGCATTCGCGGATCAGGTCGAGCAGGGTCCGCGCGGCGGTGAAGTCGATCTCCAGGATGCCGCTGGCTTCGATGACCAGCAGTCGAGGCTTTGGCGTCGATGTCTTCACCACCTTCAAAACATCGGTGCGGAAATTCTCTGCGTTGAGAAACGACAACGGCGCCTGCAGGCCGACCACGGCGATCTCAGGATCGCGCTCGCCCGGCATGCTCTGACTTTCCGGCCACCAGATCGTGGTGTCCGGCACGCGATCGAACGTCACCAGCCGCGCCCTTGTGGTGGTCCAGATGCCGTGCAGCAGCGAGAGCGCGATGCCGACGGCGACGCCTTGCTCGATCGGCAGCACGATGATCGCGGCCGCCGTCGCCGCCACCAGAAAGAACTCGCCGATCGACTGGCGGTAGATCGTGACGATCTGCTTGATCCGGATGATCCGCAGCGCAACGAACAGCAGCACGCCGCCCAGCGCCGCATTCGGCACGTGCTGCAGCAGCGTGGCGCCGAACGCCAACAGCGCGAGAATGATCGCCGCGGCGAACAGCCCGGACAGTTGCGTGCGGCCGCCGGTCTCGGACACGATGCCGGTCCGCGGCGGGCTGGCGTTTACCGGAAACGCGCCGAACAGGCCCGCCAGAATACTGCCGGCGCCGGCGCCGAGAAAATCGCGGTCGACATCGGCGGGTTGGTCCGGATCGGACGGGAACGAGCGCGTGGTCGCCGCCGTCTGCACCATCACGACGATGGCGATCAGGAATGCCAGCGGCAATAGCTTGACCCATTGCTCCGGCGAAATCTCCGGAAAGGACGGCGTCGGCAGCGTTGCCGGAACGAGGCCGACCACGCCGACGCCCTTGTGTTCAAGGCCGCCCCAGATCACGGCGGCGGTCGCTGCGATCAGGCCGATCAGCGCGCCCGGAATTTTGGCGCTTAGTTTTTCCGATCCGGCGACGACCGCAAGTACGCCGAAGCCAATGCATACCGTAAACAGGTTCGCTTCGCCGACATGCCGCGCCAGCGTGGCGATGCGCTCCAGCATCGGCCCGCTTGGTGCGGGCAGTCCGAGCACGCCGGGCATTTGCGAAACCAGGATGTGCACGGAGATCCCTGCGAGAAAGCCCGTCGTCACCGGCGTTGACAGCAGATTGGCGATCCAGCCCAGCCGGAACAGGCTGCCGGCGACGAGGATGACGCCAACCAGCAGCGCCAGCGCCATCGCGAGCGCAATGTAATTCGGCGAACCGGAGGCGGCCATCAGGATGAGGCCGCCGGCAAAGATCGGTGTGATCGTGGAATCCGCGCCGCAGGAGAGAAAGCGGTTGCTACCGAGCGCGGCAAAGGCCAGCGATCCCGCGATGAAGGCGAAGAAGCCGATCTGCGGCGAGAAGCCGCCGAGCCGGGCCGTGGCCATCTGTTCGGGGATCGCGATTGCCGCCAGCGTCAGGCCCGCGATCAGATCGCCCGGAAGATCGCTCGGTCGGAACGACGCCAGCGAGCGGAAGATCGGCCAACTGGTTTTTGCGGCGTCTTCGGCCATCTCTTCGGACTTTCGGCACGGAGCAATCGAGCGTCCGGAAATAGTCCGATATCGCGGGGCCAAAAGCCAGCGATGCTATTTCGCGCGCGCCGCGGTGATGGTCTTGCGGATGGACGCCAGCGGCGCGGTGTCGTCGAATTCGAGGCTTTCGCCCTGCGGCTTCAGGCCGAGGTCGCGCCACAGGCTCGCAAGGTCCGGCGTCACCGGTTTTGGGCCCATCTCGCTATGAAGCCTGGTCAGCACGTCGACGCCGACGGCCTTGTCGGCGGTGGCGAGCACGCGATCGATCGACCAGTCTTTCTCGTGGTTGCCGCCGGCGGCGAGGACGCCGCGCATGGCGTCCTGCAGGCCAAGCCGGTTGTCGGTCCGTTTCCGGATTTCGATATCGGCGAGGAGGCAGAACATCGCGCCGCCCCAATATTTGCGGCCCCAGGTGTCGGTGTTGTCGAGCCCCTGATCGCCGGCCTGCGGCAAACCTTTGGGCATGTCGCGCATCATCGCCAGCCAGATTTCGCGTGCGCTGAGATCGCCGACCTGCGCCCGCGCGATCGGTTCGACATAGACCGCCAGCCCTTCCGACAGCCACGCATGGCGGTAATTCAGATCGGGCAGGGCGGTGTGCACCATCTCGTGCACCATCACCCAGTCGCGCCGCAACACCTCCTCGGTGGAGTCGCGGCCGAGGGGCACGCGAATGGCCGCGCCGCGATAGCCCCAGGTCGTGCCGCCGCGGATGCGCGCGCCGTCGACCGGCACCAGCAGCAGCCGCAGCGAGTCGACGGGAAACCGGCCGTAGTAAGTGGCGACCGCCTTCGCCGACATCCGGACCCAGTCCAGCACCTTTTCTCTCGGCAAGGTCATGTCGCCGGGCGCAATGCCGACGTGGATGGTGCCGCCGCCGATTTCGAGATCGGTCTTGGGCATCCGGTCGAACGCGTCGTAGGGCATCCGATCGCCGCGCATATATTCCGATTGCGCGTCGGCGCGGAACGACACGGTGCTTGCCAGCACGGCGGCGAGCAGGGTGGCGGCGACGATCCAGCGAAATGCCCAAGGGTTCCTCATTGCGACACGCTTCGGGCGGAGCCCGATCGCTGGTCGTCAGCGGTGAATGCCGCGACCTGCTCCCCGAGATCGTCGAGCATGGCGGCGAGCAGGATTTCGCCCTTGGCCGATGTCGCCAGGGTCGGATCGCCGTAGCTGCCGGAGCGGCTGTAGTTCGGCGAGTTCGTATCCAGCGGCGTCAACGGACCGGGCGCTTCGTGTCCGATCGCCGGGCTCGGTTCGGCGCGCGTCATGTCGACGAGGTGCGGCGCCAGCGCCAGCATCAGCGACGTCTCTAATTCATCGGCGTGGCTGCCGTGGCTCTGCTCGGTCAGCCGTTCGGCCGCCTGGCGATAGCGTGGGCCTTCATGGATCCGCAGATGCAGCACGTTGCCGGCATCGAGCCGCGCCAGCGCGCGTTCGACCGAGGCCAGCGTGCTGATCCCGGTGTTGAGCACGAACAGCTTTCGGCAACCGTGACCGAGAATCCCCGTCGCGGTCTCCTGCACGGCGGCTTCGAACGTCGCCGCCGAAAGACTGCTGCTGCCGGCATAGGCGACGAAGGCCGGATAATATCCATAAGCCAGCGTCGGCCAGATCAGCGCGTCGAACCGTTTCGCGAGTTGGCTCGCGAGCCATTCGGCCTGGATGCGATCGGTGTTGAGCGGGAGATGGAAGCCATGTTCCTTGGCGGCGGCGCCGACAGGTAATATCGCCGCCGCGCCATTGCCGATGTGCCGCGCGACTTCGTCCCAACTCATTCGTTCGATGAAATTGCGATCGGTATCCGTGCCCATGTATCGGGCCTTTTTTATTCGGTGGAAACAGCCGTCAGCGTGCCCGATGTAATCCAGCCGTGCAGATAGCCCGCGCCGCGTGCCGCCGCGCCGTCGGGGTCGTCATAGGTCGCGAGCATTTCGCAGAGCACGCCGAACGGAATGCCGTTCGCGGCCTCGTCCCACATCATCGCTTCCTCGGGCGGAAGTTCGCGGAACATCGGCGTGGTGTCCTGACGCCAGATCAGGATGCGGGACGGCTCTTCCAGCACGGCCGCATCCGGCGGCGTCTCGTCGTTCTTCAGCGCCAGCCAGACTGCGGCCGCGTTGGTCGACAGATCGAGCCGCGCCGCGCTGGGGTGCGGCCGGAATGTGAGATCGTTCCATTGCTCTGGCGCAAATCCGGCCATGGCGGCGAGTTCGAGCACCTGGCCTTCCGCGGCGTCGAAGGCGTCGTTGAGGCCTTTTTCGAGGGCGGCGAGATCGGCAATGACCGGGTGATTGCAATAGGGCTCGGCGGATTTCAGAAACTCCGGCAAACCTTGCGAGAACCAGCGCAGGTTCGGATGCTCTGACGGGCGCGCCTTGACATAGGCATGGCCCATTTCGTCGAACATCTCGTCGCCGAGATAGGAATGCAGCAGTTCGTGATCGTTGCGCATAGCCTCGACCAGCCGCGAGCCATAGGCGTAGCGATAGACGCCGTACAGCGTTGCGCGCTTCTCGCGGGGGCTGTCGAGGATTTCGGCGAGCACCGTGTCGTCGCCGCTGAGAATGCCCCGCTGAAACGCCGCCTGCTGCCGCGCGAAGTCGCTCATCCCGCCTGCTTGCCCGAAGGCGGCAAGACTCTTTCGGCGATCTCGCGGGTGCGGTTGACTTCCAGCAGCAGCTCGTCGAGCGGCGGGATGTTGTCGTCGCGCTCGATCATGGTCGAGACGCGGCCGAAGCGCTTGATGGCCGCGACATAGAGATCCCAGACATCCTCGCAGACGGGATGATCGTGGGTGTCGATGATGTGGGTGCCCATGTGGCTGTGGCCGGCCATGTGGAACTGCACCACGCGGTCGGCCGGAATCCCGTTGAGGAAGGTCATGGGGTCGTAGCCGTGGTTGAAGGCGCTGACATAGACGTTGTTGATGTCGAACAACAGCCAGCAGCCGGAGCGGCGCGACAATTCGGAAAGGAATTCCCATTCCGTCATTTCCGAATTGTTGAACTGCACATAGGTCGAGACGTTCTCGAGCACGATGGCGCGGCCGAGAAAATCCTGCACCAGCTGCACGCGGCTGACGACGTGGTCGAGCGCTTCCTTGGTGTAGGGGATCGGCAGCAGGTCGTGCAAATTCTTGCCGTGCACCCCGGTCCAGCACAGATGGTCGGAGACCCATTTCGGCTCGACCCGGCGGGCGAGATCCTTCAGGCCCTGCAGATATTCGAAATTCGGCGGCGCGGTCGATGCGATCGACAGCGACACGCCGTGCATCACGACGGGATAGCGTTCGCAAATCCGGTCCAGCACGCGCAGCGGCTGGCCGCCCGGCAGCATGTAGTTTTCGCTGATGACCTCGAACCAGTCGATCGGCGGATTGCCCTCAAGGATTTCGTCGTAGTGCTGCGCGCGCAGGCCAAGACCGAAGCCGAGGAACGGCGGCTTGGTCGACGCCGTCGGGCGCTCTGCAAGCGCCGCCGGCGAGTTGGGCAATCTGCTTGCGACGTTCATGTCGTCTCCGCTTCGCGCACCGCCGGTCTCCAGGATAGATTCTGGCGATGGGTATTGCTTCAAATTATCATGGCAAATTATCACGGAAAGGAGGCCCGGCCTACACCGGGTCCCCGTTCCCGGAACGGAGTCCCGTTCCCGGAACGGAGCCCCGTTCCCGGATTGCCTCGATTTAGGCCGGCGAATACTTGCCCTTGGCGGCGTCGCATTTTTCCTTGGTCATGGCGGAGAAGCCCTGACCCTTGCAGGCGTTCTGGCCCTTGCAGGAGCTCGCGCCGCCCTTGCAGGCGCTCTGGCCCTTGCAGGCGTTGGCGCCGACGCACTTGCCTTCGCCGGCGGCGTGGGTCGGGCTCGACAGGGTCGCGCCGGCCAGGAACAAAGTGGCTGCAGCGGCGGCAATCGTGGCGCCGGACTTGGAAGTCATCTTCATGGACGTCTCCTCGAAATGGAAGTTTGAAGGTGCACCACCCGCAGGCCAAGAAAAATCTGGACAGAAAAATCAGGACTGAAAGGTGGCACCCGGGGATAGATACGCGGTGGGTTGGGCTTGGTTACACCGCCGGCTAAATTTATTTCAACGATCGGCCGCCGCTTGAGCCGAACGATCAGGGCCCGGCATCGATGCCGAGCCCTTTTCGCCTCAATTCGGGACGATCAACCCTTGACGAACTTCGCGCCCATGGCGCCGCAGGCCTTCTCGGAGGTCTGCGAGAAGCCGGTGCCCTTGCAGGCGTTCATTCCCTTGCAGGAGTTCGCGCCGCCCTTGCAGGCGCTCTGGCCCTTGCAGGCGTTGCCGGCCATGCACTTGCCGGCCGCGGCGTTCGCGGATGTCGACCCGGTCGACACCACCGCGCCGGCGAGGAACAAGGTGGCAGCGGCGGCTGCGAGCGTGGCACCGGATTTTGAATTCAACTTCATAACGATCTCCTCGATGATTGTTTGACGACAATATGACGCCGTGAGCATGCGATGACCGTGGGTCATCGACCCGCACACGGCTAAGGAAACAACGGATGCCAATCAGATCGCGGTGGCTTCGCGAAGGTCGTTAAACCTCCGTGATGTGAGTGCTCATCCGAAAACAGCTACGGGGCATCGGGCGATTTGGTTACAGAGTTTCAAAAGAAAATTTTCGTTTTTGGGGCTTGGATACCCTGTCCATGTCCAACACCCGCATCTTGGGAGTATTTCGTTGCGCGGCAGAATGGCAAATTGCGGCCGTTTGCCGCGAGGAAATTGCACAGCTTCAATGAATTAGACTGATGGCGGGCAAGTCTCGCTGCGTTGCACAACGGGATTTACTTGTTGAACCTCAATTCACCGACGCGCGCGACGGCTTCAGCTTCGCCATCTGCTTCACCGTGGCCTGCAACTCCTCGGCATTGAAGGAAGGGAACGAGCAGATGCGGTTGCTGCAGGCGAATGCTGCGGGTTCGCCCATATCGGGGTATTCGACATCGGGGTTGGGCAATTTGCCTTCGCGCAGGTCCAGCCACTCCAGCCGCTTGTAGCGGGCTGGCAGTGCGCGCGCCAAGGTATGCAACTCGCGCGCGCGGGGCGCATCCTTGTGGCCCACGATGGTCATGTGGGTCGGCTCGATCGCAAGTTCTTCGTCGGCGAGCAGCACGCCGGGCAGCGGGCGCATCATCTCGGCCGAGGCGCTGCTCGCATAGCGCATCGCATGCGAGGCCTGCTCGCGATAGGCCTCAGTGCCATAGTAGCGGTTGAGCAGGTTCATGAAGCGCGCGACCTGCACCTGGTCGTCCAACAGCTTTGCCGGTTTTGCCAACACGCCGGTTTTTCCTTCTGAAGTCTTCGACGTGACGAAGCCGCCGGCTTCATCGCGGAAAGTCGCGACGAAATCGCCGGCCTTGGCGGCGGCGGTGAGCCAGTCGCGGTTGCCGGTGGCGGCGTAGAGATCGAGGAAGGCTTGGCCCATCGCCAGCGTGTCGCCCAGGAATGGTCCGCCGCGATCCTTTTCGCCATGGCGGAAGCCGCCGTCAGGCAGCGCGCGGTTATCCCTGACCCATTTCGCCGCGCGTTCGGCAATCGCGAGCGCTTTGGGATCGTTGGTGACGTTGTAATACGCGGCTATTCCCGAGATCGCCCAGCCGTTCTCGCGCGCGTACAAATTCTTGTCGATGCGCGGCATGCCGAGCTTGCGGCGCTCGCCATCGCCTAGCGCGTAATATTTGTGGCCATCGGTGTCGTGATCCATATCGGCATCCTGGCTGACATAGAACGCACCGATGGGGCTTGAGAGAAACTCGGCGACATAGCGCTCGATGCTGCGGGCGGCGGCAAGATATTTAGGGTCCTTCCACAGCGCATAGGCCTGGCTGTATTGCCGCAAATAATTCGCCTGGAACGACATTATCTTTTCGAAATGCGGTTTGCTCCAGGAGCCGGCTTCGGAATATTGGTACACGCCGCCCCATACCGGATCGATCAGCGCGATTGCGGCATCCAGCGTTTGCCTCGCGCGTTTGATGGCGACGGCATCGCCGGCCTCGGCGCGGGTGATCGCAAGATCCATGCTGTCGGCGTCGATGAATTTCTGGTTCTCGCCCCAGCCGCCGAGTTTTTCGTCCCAGGATTCGTCGACATTCTTGGTCAGCTCCGCGCGCGCCTGTTTGCTGAGGAACGCCGAAGCTGATGGTTTGACTTCAAAGGCTTCGCCGACGGAGGGTCCCGGCGAGGGATCGTCGATAATGGCCTTGAGCAACGCCTGCATCCGCTCCGGTTCGATGTATCCTCTGATCTTGGCGATTTCGGTGCCATCGGGCCCGAACACGATGGTCGCCGGCCAGCCCCAGTCGCCGTAGCGGCTCGACAGGTCCGGGTTGGCATCCTGGTCGACACGAACAGGCAGATATTTCGAGGCCAGCAAATCCCTCACTTTCGGATCGGCGTAGGTGGTCTTTTCCATGACGTGGCACCAGTGGCACCACACCGCCTCAAGATCGAGGATGACAAAACGCTGTTCGGCCGCGGCGCGGGGGAAGAGATCGTCGCCCCATTCGCTCCATTTGACGCCATCCGATGCGTGGGCAGAGCCCGCCACGAGTGCAGCAATGGCGATGGCGGCAATGCGGACGAGTTTCATGGCGGCTCCCGAAAAGCGCTGGTGTTTCGACAGCTACGCGCGCGCCGAAATCCGGGCTCAGAACTATCCGCGATGTCACGGCATTGTGAGAGAGCGGGATGTCAGGTCGATGCGTCGGGGTGGCCGGCCGTATTGACCAGCAGTCGGTCCACCGAGGCGGCGCCGGGGCCTGCAATCGCGAGCCACATGAAGGCGGCGAAATAGGTCATTTCCTCGAAGCCGAGCAGCGTTTCCAGCGAATCGACGTCGCCCCATTTCGCCGACTTGATCGCGACCAGCATGGTCACCGCCAGCATCGCGGCCGGGATCCGGGTGAACAGGCCGAGGATCAGCATGGCGCCGCCAAAACATTCGACGCCGGATACGAAGGGGGTGAGGGTTTTCGGAAACGGGATGCCCCAGCCGATGAAATTCTGGGTGACTTGCTCCAGATTGCTGAGCTTGCCCCAACCGGTCATCATGAAGGTATAGCCGACGATCAGCCGCATGATCAGCGGGCCGGCCCAGGAGAAATATGAGGCGATCTGCGCCGGCAACAGGATCAGAAGATTGACGATGAAATTCACGCGGGCCCCCCTTTAATATTGTCGTATCGTGAAACCGCCGCCGGCGGCCTCCTCAAATCCAGTGTGCGCGAAAACGCGACCGCCGCGATGGCGGAAACCCTGGTCATGCCGGAGTTTCGCAACGGATGGCGCGCTTGTTACGGGGCCTAGCCGAAATTTTGCAGTGCGGGGAAAGTCTCCAGCAGCCAGATGCTGACGCTGGTGACGGCGCCGGTCAAGAAACCGATGCCGGTAATGACCATCAATACGCCCATGGCGCGCTCGACGGTTTGAAGATGCCGCTTCATCCGGGCGAACAGCGAGGAGAATTGTTCGACCATGAAGGCCGCCAGCAGGAATGGAATGCCGAGCCCGAGGGAATAGACCGCGAGCAGGCCGGCGCCCTTGGTCACGGTGGCTTCGGCCGCCGCGATCGACAGGATCGCCGCCAGGATCGGTCCGATGCAGGGGGTCCAGCCGAAGGCGAAGGCAAGCCCCATGACATAGGCGCCCCACAGCCCGACCGGTTTCGGTGCCGTCAGTCTTCCTTCGCGCATCAATAGCCCGATCCGGGTCAGCCCGAGGAAATGCAGGCCCATGATGATGATGACGATGCCGGCGACGATCGAGAGTTCGGCCGACCAGGCTCTGATCAGCCCGCCGATCAGCGATGCGCTGGCGCCGAGCGCCACGAACACGGTGGTAAAGCCGAGCACGAACATGACAGCCGACGTCATCACCGCGCGTTTCGAGGTCTGTGTCGTCTCGTCATTATTCACATGCTCGATGGTCGCGCCGGTCAGATAGATCAGATAGGGGGGCACCAGCGGCAGCACGCAGGGCGACAGGAAACTGACGAGGCCGGCAATCAGGGCCGCCGGGATGGAAACATCGTGCATTGCATGACCTTCGAGAATTGCCGCAAGGCATAGCGCCGTCTTGGCTTGTACGGAACAGCTAATCCAGAAGTTTCGCCGCCTGCCGGCTCAAGAGTGGTCACAGAGCCGTGTCCCGGGCCGATCAGGGCGACGGTATGGCCTCGGCGGCGAAACAAACGCTATGCTGGTTCCGTACTGCGGTAACAAGCCCGCAAACCAGGACCCTCGCATGCGTATCGGCATCCGCAGCGCCATCTCCGCCCTCGTACTGACGTCGATCGTCGTCAGCGCCGTCGGCGTGCATCTATTGTGGTGGCGCACCGCCCAGCGAATCAGCCAGACCCTGGCCGACACCATCAACGAGCAGATCGTTTCCGCGGTCGGCGACGAACTGCAATCGATCACGACCGAAGCGCGGTCGTCGATGATGGCGGTGCGCACGCTGCTCGCCGAAAAAGTGTTCGAACCGCGCGACGCCGGAAAGCGTGAAGTGGTGTTCCTGTCGCAATTGCGCTCGCAGCCGACCATTTCCTGGGTCGCCTTCGGCTGGCCGGATGGCGCTTTCTTTGCCGGGCACAAGCTCGGCAACGGCGTCATCGAAATGCTCGAGATATCAGGCGACCGCAAGATCAGGATCAATCGCTACGAATATGTCAGCGACGACATCAGGCTCAAGCACAGCCGCGTCGAGGACACCAAATATTCCGTCACCGATCAGGAATGGTTTCGCGAGGCGATCCGCTCCAATGACGAGAACTGGTCGACGTTGACGACGCATCCCAACGGCGAACGGCTGGCCGCGGCCTTCGCTGCGCCGATCCAGATCGATCAAAAGCCCGCCGGCGTCATCGCCATCATCATCGAACTGACGCGGGTCTCGAATTTCCTGTCGCAGCTCACCGTCGGAAAGTCCGCCGGCGCCTTCATTCTCGATCGCGAAGGCGGCGTGGTGGCGGCCCCCGATGCCGATGCCAGCGAGGTCATGGCGCTGAAGACCGACCATCCGCTGTTTCCGGTCGCGGTGGATGCGATGAAGAACGCTGGCAGCGCCTACAATCCCGGCGAAGGCGAGCCGCTGAAGCGTCAGGTGACGCGGGACGGCAAGACCTATCAGGCGGTGCTGACGCCGATCTCGTTTCCGGGCTGGTCGTTGGTGACCGTGGTGCCGGAGTCGGAATTTCTGGGGCCGGTGCAGATGACGATCCGGAACCTGCTGATCGGTCTTGCGGTGCTGATCGTGATTGCCGGGCTGCTGTCGGCGTGGCTCGCGCAGCGCCTGATTGCCGCCCCCCTGATCAAGGTGGTGGGCGAGATCAGGCATATCGAGCGCTTCGATCTGGAGAAAGTGCAGCGGCATCCATCGCGGCTGACCGAGATCGAAAACCTCTCCGGCGCGATCGGCGACATGGCGCAGGGATTGGCCGCGTTCAGAAAATACATCCCGGCGGATCTGGTGAAGCGCCTGATCAACGACGGCACCGGCGCGCGCCTCGGCGGCACGGTGCGGCCGATGAGCGTGATGTTCGTCGATCTCGCCGGGTTCACCGGCATGTCGGAGCGGCTGCACGATCGCATCATTCCGTTGTTGTCGCGCTACTTCGACGCCGTCTCGGCGCAGATCCAAGAGACCGGCGGCACCATCGACAAATTCATCGGCGATGCCGTGATGGCGTTCTGGGGTGCGCCGGCGCCCAATCCCGACCACGCCGTCGATTGCTGCCGCGCCGCTCTGGCCTGCCAGCGCGCGATGGCGGAGGTGGGCCTGGTCGATGATCACGGCCAGCCGGTCAAGATCCGCATCGGCATCAACTCCGGAGATATGCTGGTCGGCAATATCGGCTCGGAAGTGCGGTTGAACTACACCGTGATCGGCGACGCCGTGAATATCGCGAGCCGGCTGGAGAGCACCAACAAGGTCTACGGCTCCACCATCATCATCGGCCCCGAAACGCGGCGCCTCGCGGGTGATCATATCATCGTGCGCGAACTCGACCGGCTGGCGGTGTATGGGCGGGCCGGGGGCTTGCAGATCTACGAATTGCTCGGCATGGCGGACGAGGCCGGTGGCGCGCCCGATTGGGCGAAGGCCTATGAAGCCGGCCTGGCATCCTGGCGGGCGCGCGACTTCACTTCGGCCATCGCCGCGTTCGAGCAGGCCAAGCAAGCCCGCGATGGCGATGCGGCGTCATCGGTCATGATCGAGCGATGCAAGGAGCAGCTCGAAAACCCGAGCGATGTGGATTGGGACGGCACGACCGTCGCCAAATCCAAATAGCCGCCAAACAGGCGGCCCCGCGCCGCGAGACACCGCTCCCGCACCGCCACCACGATCCGCAAAAGGTTTTTTCGCAGCGCTCTTGCGCGCGGTTTCCTTTTTGTCATACATTTGGACAAATAGAGCGGCCGCAATTCAACCGCGGCGCAACGAAAAACACCTTTGGGGAGAAGACCGCCATGAAGACTGGGCCGATCAGCCGGCGCGTGTTCTTGAATTCGTCCGCGGTCGCCGCGACAGGTCTCGTGCTGTCGCCGGCCATCATCGGGCGGGCGCAGGCCGCGACGATGAAGATGAAATGCTCGTCGTCGCTGCCGAACGATCCCAAGTACGCCAACGGCCGCGTCTACTACGACAATCTGGTCAAGCACCTGAAGGGCAACGGGCTCGGCGAGCAGATCGAGGTCACGTTCTTCCCGGACAACCAGCTCGGCCAGGAAATCGACGTCATCAATTCCGTCAAACTCGGCGTCATCGACCTGATGCTGTCGGGCTCGTCGATCTCGGCCAATCTGGTGCCGCTGGTCGGCACCTTCGACCTCGGCTATCTCTTTTCCAGCTTCCCGCAGCAGACCAAGGCGTTCGAAGCCGGTGCCGCCAAGCCGATCGAGGACGCGCTGCTCAAGAGCGCCAACATCCGCATCATCTCCTGGGCCTATAATTTCGGCTCGCGCAGCGTGCTGGCCAAGAAGCCGGTGAAAGGCCCCGAAGATCTCGCCGGCCTCAAGATCCGAACGCTGCCGAACCCCGTCATCACCGAGTGTCTTCGCCTGATGGGCGCTGCCGCGACGCCGCTGGCGTTCGGTGAGATCTACACAGCCTTGCAGGCCGGCGTGCTCGACGGGCTCGAACACGATCCGCCGACCATCCTCGCCAGCAAGTTCTACGAGACGTCCAAGCACTACGCGCTGACGCAGCATAATTTCTCGCCGCTCGCGACCTATTTCAGCGACGCGACGTTCAAGAAGATGGATCCGAAGCTGCAGGAAGGCTTCCTCGACGCCGCCAAAAAGGCCGCGGCCGATACCCGCACCCACGGCCTTGAGATGGAAAAGGAAGCGCTCAAGAACCTCGCCGACAAGGGCGTCACCATCATCGAATGCGACAAGGAAGCGTTCCGCAAGCGCGTGTTGCCGCAGACCGATAATTTCATCAAGGCGCGCCCCGAGGCCAAGCCGGTGGTGGACGCGATCCGCGCGACGCAGGCCTGAGGGTGCAGGCCGTGTCAGTCGCCGTGCACGCGCCGAGCGGCGGACTTCGGATATCGGCGGCGCTGCTCACGTTAAGCGATGTCACCGCGGCGGTGCTGCTGGCTGCCGATCTCCTGGTGGTCGTCGTCTCCGTGCTGTTGCGCTTCCTGTTCAATGCGCCGGTCGAGTGGGCCGACGACGTCGCGCGCGGCCTGATGGTCGGATCGAGCTTCTTCGGCGCGGCCAGCGCGCTGGCGCGCAGCGAAAACCTCGGTGTGGCGTTCTTCATCGACATGCTGCCTGTTGACGCCAGGCGCGTGGTCGATGCCATGGGCGCGCTGCTGGTCACGATCATCTCGGCCTATGTCGCCTTCAACGCCATCAAGATGGGATGGCTGACCACGGGACAGACTTCCGGCTCCGGCCTGCCGCTGGAATGGACCTTCTATCCGATGGGCCTCGGCGCGGTGTTCATGACGGTGTTCGCGTTCGAGCTGTTCTGCACGCGTTCCGTCCGCGACATGATCGCCGGAATAATTGCGACGGCTCTCATCGCCGGTTTCTATCTGGCGTGGGATTTCCTGGCGCCTGCCTCGGTGCCGTCGTCGGGCACGCTGATGTTCATCGGTTTCTTCATCACGCTGTTCGGCGGATTGCCGATCGGCTTTGCGCTGGCGCTGGCGGCGCTGATCTTCATCTGGGTGGAGGGTACGCTGCCCGGCGTCATCTTCGCCCAGCAGATGGCGCGCGGCATCGACAATTTCGTGCTGCTCGCGATCCCGTTCTTCATTCTCGTCGGCTATCTCATGGAAGCCAACGGCATGTCGGTTCGGCTGATCGAGTTGCTGCAGCGGGCGGTCGGGCGCATGCGCGGCGGGCTGAACGTCGTGATGGTGATGTCGATGGTGCTGTTCTCTGGCATCTCCGGCTCCAAGATGGCCGATGTCGCCGCCGTCGGCTCGGTGCTGATCCCGGCGGCGCGGCGCTCCCGGCAAAATCCCGGCAGCGCGGTGGCGCTGCTGGCGGCGTCCGCCGTGATGGCGGAAACCATTCCACCCTGCATCAATCTGATCATTCTCGGCTTCGTAGCCAATCTGTCGATCGGCGGCCTGTTCGTCGCGGGGCTGTTGCCGGCGGCCCTGATGGCAACGGCGCTGATCGTGCTGTCGATCATCCTTGGCAAAAAGCCTCCGGCGGTCGAAGAGCCCGAGCCGCAGGTTCCGGTCTCCGGCCTGTGGAGCGGCGCGATTGCCTCGTTCGGGCTGATCTTCATGATCTTCTTCGGCTTCAAAAGCGGGTTTGCGACCGCGACCGAAATTTCCGCCTTTGCCGTGGTTTACGCCATCGTCGTCGGTGCCGTCGTGTTCCGCGAACTCAGCTTCAAGACCGCGGTGCACAGTTTCGTGCAATCGGCGACGCGCTCGGGGCTGGTGCTGTTCATCGTCGCCGCCGCGCAATCGCTGGCGTTCGTCCTGACGCTGCAGCAGGTGCCGCACGCGGTCGGCGACCTCATGCTCTCGCTGTCGTCGTCGCAAGGCGTCTGGCTGTTCATGCTGCTGTCGATCGTGGTGCTGATCGTGATGGGCTCGGTGCTGGAGGGTGCTGCGGCGCTGATCATCTTCGGGCCGCTGTTGCTGCCGGTGGCGGTCAAGCTCGGCATCGATCCGCTGCATTTCGGCGTCGTGCTCGTTATTTCGATGGGGGTAGGCCTGTTCGCGCCACCGCTCGGCCTCGGGCTCTATGGCGCCTGCCTGATCGGCAACGTGCCGATCGAACAGACCATCAAGCCGATCATGGGTTATCTCGGGCTGCTTGTGGTATGCCTGCTGGTGATCGCCTTCGTGCCGTCGATCTCGACGGCGCTGCCGCGCGCATTCGGGTACTGATGTGAAGGTGCTGCTCACCCATACGCCGCAGGCGAGGGCGCAATATTACGGCGAGCGCAGCCTCGGCGGTTTGCAGGCGATCGCCGACGTTCAATTGCATCAGGGCGACAATGCGCTGGATGCGTTTAGCCTGATCGCCGCCGCGCGCGATGTCGAGATCATCGTGGCGGACCGGCTCACCGCGGCACCCAGCGAGATTTTTCCGCGGCTGCCAAAGCTGCGCGCTTTCGTGCGCTGCGCGGTCGATATCCGCAACATCGATGTCTCTTCGGCTTCAAAGGTGGGCGTGCTGATCACGCACGCCGGACCCGGCTTTGTCCAGTCGGTGGCGGAACTCGCCGTCGGATTCATGGTCGACCTGTCGCGCGGCGTTTCGCGCGCGAGCGCCGATTACCATGCCGGGCGCAAGCCGAAGGTAATCATGGGCCGGCAACTCGCCGGCAGCCGCATCGGCATCATCGGCTATGGCAGCATCGGCCGCTACCTTGCCGGGATCGCGAAAGTATTGGGCATGGAAGTTCTGGTCGCCGATCCCTTCGCGACCGTGAGCGAGCCCGACATCCAGCATGTTCCGCTCGACGATCTGCTCGGCCGTTCCGACTTCGTCGTCTGTCTCGCGGTCGCCAATGACGCGACGGAAAATCTGATCGGGCAGGCGGCGCTGGCGCGGATGCAGCCGCACGCCTGCTTCATCAATTTGTCGCGCGGCAATCTCGTCGACGAGGCGGCATTATCAGCGGCATTGCGCGAAAACCGCATCGCGGGCGCGGCGATGGATGTCGGCCGCGCACTGGACCAGATGCCGACGCCGGAACTGGCAAAACTACCTGATGTGATCGCGACGCCGCATATCGGCGGATTGACGCCGCCGGCGATCGAAAGCCAGTCGCTGGAAACGGTGCGGCAGGTCGAGAAGATCATTGCGGGCGAGATTCCGGTCGGCGCCGTCAATGCCGATCATTGGACGCGCCGGTCTTGATGCCGTGCTGCACCATGCATGGCTGACCAGACTCACTCGGCGCTTGAATAGTTTCAAAAGCCCTTGACCCCGTCATTCCGGGATGGTCCGAAGGACCAGACCCGGAATCTCGAGATTCCGGGCTCGCACTTCGTGCGCCCCGGAATGACATGCCAATGCGTCTTCCCTTCTTTTACGGCTGGATGATCGTCGCGGTGACGTTCGTCACCATGGCGATCGGCGTCAATGCGCGAACTGCGTTCTCGCTGTTCTTTCCGCCCATCATCTCCGAGTTCGGCTGGGAACGCGGTATCACCGCAGGCGCGTTTTCGTTCGGCTTTGTGGTCTCCGGTGTTGTCAGCCCGCTGATCGGGCGCATGATGGACCGCTACGGGCCGCGCGGGGTGATGGAGGCCGGCGTGGCGCTGATGGCTGGCGGGCTATTGCTGGCGCCGCTGACGACGCAGCCATGGCATCTTTATCTCACCATCGGCGTGCTGGTCGGCGCGGGAAGCGTCTGTCTCGGCTATTCCGGACAATCGCTGTTCGTGCCGAACTGGTTCATCCGCCGCCGCGGCCTTGCGATGGGGCTGGCGTTTGCCGGCGTCGGCATCGGCTCGGTGACGTTGCTGCCCTGGGTGCAGCATATGATCGAGCAGACCGGCTGGCGCACCGCCTGCACCGCGATGGGCATTCTGATCCTGGTCGTGCTGGCGCCGATCAATCTGCTCTTGCGAAAACGCCCCGAGGATATCGGCCTGCTGCCCGATGGCGACGCCGCGCCGACGGCGACTTCAGCCAAACCGGTTTCCAACATCGTCGATCCGGTTTGGGCCGGCACCGACTGGACCTTGCGCCGCGCGCTGCGCACCGCGCGGTTCTGGTGGATCTGCCTCAGCTATTTCTGTGGCCTCTACGCCTGGTACGCGGTGCAGGTGCACCAGACCAAATTCCTGCTCGATATCGGCTTCAGCGCCAATGTCGCGGTCTGGGCGCTCGGCGTGGTCAGCCTGCTCGGCATTCCCGGCCAGATCTGGCTCGGACATCTCTCCGACCGGATCGGGCGCGAATGGATCTGGGCGATCAGCTGCCTCGGCTTTGCGATCTGCTTTGCGGCGCTGATCGGCTTGAAATTCGCGCCGGTGTTGCCGCTGGTTTACTTGATGATCGTCGCCCAGGGCGTGCTCGGCTACGGCCTGACCTCGGTCATTGGCGCGATCGTGCTCGAAATCTTCCAGGGCAAGCAATATGGCAGCATCTTCGGCACCATCATGCTGGCGGCCTTGGCCGGCGGTGCCGCCGGACCGTGGGCGACCGGATTCTTGTTCGACCGGTGCGGCAGCTACACGCTGGCCTTTGCGATCGGCATCGCACTCAGCGCCCTGTCGGCGATTTCGATCTGGCAGGCATCGCCGCGCAAGATCCGCGCGGTCGCGGGGCAACTGCATAAGGCGCAAGGGTAGGGGGTCAGGTCGAGGCAACCCCGATCGCGCGTTGCAGATCGCCGATGGCGCGGAAGAAACTGTCAGCCGGCGTGGTCTCGGGATCGATCAGGCGATGCAGGCGGAAGCCGTCTTCCATTGCAAGAACGATAGCCCCCCACCAGGCCGGATCGAGCACCGGATCCTTGCCGCTGTTCTTCGCCGTGGTCTCGACGATGTCGGCAATCAGTTTGCGCCGGGCGCGCAGCCGCTTGGCGAGTTCGGGTCGCCGCTTTTCGGCGCGCGCCACAAACAGGATCATTTCCATATGCAACAAAGGCGAGCGGCCGAGCGGATCCTGCTGGCTGCGGTCCATCGTCTTCAGCGCATCGATGAAATCCGGAAGACTTCTGTGCTTGGCAAGCAGATCGTGAATGCGCGTGATGGATTGCTCGACGTGATCCTCGAGCATGGCGATGATCAACTCATCCTTGCTCTTGAAATTCGAATAGAATGCCCCGCGCGAGAAGCCGGCCGCGGCGGCAAGGGTTTCGATGCTGGCGCCGCCGATGCCCTGTTCCTCGAACACGCGCGCCGCCGCTTCGAACAGTTTGTCGCGGGTATCGTCCCTTGTCGGTCTGGTTCGCAACCTTGACATCGGCCCATTTTAGGTCAGAATGCAACTCAATACAACAGTGTATCGAGTTGCAGGCGCCTTTCTGCCGCCAAAACGCTGAAAAACAACGCCAAAACAATGCCAAAACAATGCGGTGTGGAAAACAAGCGAGGTCACGATGAACGAGCATGTTCAGTCAGCGACGAGCGAACCGCTTTTCAATCCGTTGTCGCCCGAATTCATCCGCAATCCCTATCCGCATTACGAGCGGATGCGCACCACCGATCCCGTGCACCTGACGCCGCTCGGCGTCTATGTCGCCAGCCGGCATGCGGAGGCCAGCCTCGTGATGCGCGACAAGCGCTTCGGCAAGGATTTCGTCGCACGCACGGTTCGGCGCTATGGCCCGAAGATCATGGACGAACCGGTCTTCCGCAGCATGAGCCACTGGATGCTGCAGCAGGATGCGCCCGACCACACCCGCCTGCGCGGGCTGGTGGTGAAAGCCTTCACCGCGCGCCGGGTCGAGGACATGCGCCCGCGCATCCAGCAGATCGTCGACGAGACGCTCGACCGGATCATTCCCCAGGGGAAGATGGATCTGATCGAGGATTTCGCATTCCGTCTGCCGGTCACGATCATTTGCGACATGCTCGGAATCCCGGAAGAGCATCGCGAGACGTTCTATGCCAGTTCGCGCGATGGCGGCCGGTTGCTCGATCCGGTGCCGCTGTCGCCGGCCGAGATCGAGAAGGGCAACGCCGGCAACGCCATGGCCGCGATGTATTTCCAGCAATTGTTCGAACTGCGGCGGAAGAATCCTGGCGATGACCTGATCACGCAATTGGTGCAGGCCGAGGAAGAGGGCAGCAAGCTCTCCAATGAAGAGCTCACTGCCAACATCATCCTGCTCTTCGGCGCCGGCCACGAGACCACAGTCAATCTGATCGGCAACGGCCTCCTGGCGCTGCATCGCAATCCGGAGCAACTGGCGCTGCTCAAGGCCAAGCCGGAATTGATCACCAACGCGATCGAGGAGTTCCTGCGCTACGATTCCTCGGTGCAGCTGACCGGCCGGGTGGCGCTGGAAGACATCGAAGACCTCGGCGGCAAGCGCATTCCCAAGGGCGAAAGCGTGTTGTGCCTGCTCGGCTCGGCTAACCACGACCCGGCGGTCTATCCCGATCACCCCGAACGTCTCGACATCACCAGGCCCAATGTGCGGCCGGTGTCGTTTGGCGGCGGCATCCACTTCTGCCTCGGCGCCCAGCTGGCGCGGATCGAGGCCGAGGTCGCGATCTCGACCCTGCTGCGCCGGCTGCCGGACCTGCGGCTGGATGACGCGGTGAACCCGGAATGGCGGCCGACCTTCGTGCTCCGCGGCCTGAAGCGTCTGCCCGCCAGCTGGTAACCATACTGCCTCGACATGTTGGTGCCTCCGCTACTGTATAAATCGGAACCGGAGGGGCTCCGGCGTTGAAGCCGCTGTGACTTCGCCACACTTCGCTCTATATATTGGGCTGCTCCGGCCTGAGTTCGCGTGGCGCGGTCTGTGCCGGGGCGGCTTCATGGGGAGACACCGTGCAGACGACGCTGCTCGGCCTGGCAATCGCTTTCATCGTTGCGCTCGTGGCCGCGCTCGTCGGGCCGTATTTCATCGACTGGAATCAATTCCGGCCGCAATTCGAGGCCGAGGCGGCCCGGATCATCGGGACGCCGGTACGCGTCAGCGGCAAGCTCGACGCGCGGCTGTTGCCGGCCCCGTCATTGCAGCTGCGCTCGGTGGTGGTCGGCGGCGCCAACGATCTCGGCAAGGTGCGCGCCGACAAGCTCGACGTCGAATTCAGCCTCGGCTCGCTGATGCGCGGCGAAGTGCGCGCCACCGAGCTGACCATCAACGGCATGTCGCTCGATCTCGGGCTCGATCCGAAGGGCCGGATCGACTGGCCGGCGTCGACCGGAACGCTCAATCTGGGCTCGCTGGCGATCGATCGTCTCAATCTCACCGGCCGGATCGCTCTGCATGACGCCGCCAGCCGCGGCACACTGGAGCTGAGCGACATCGCTTTTTCCGGCGACGTGCGTTCGCTCGCGGGCTCGATCCGCGGCGACGGCAATTTCGTCCTTTCAGGCACGCGCTATCCCTTCCGGGTTTCCTCCGGCCAGACCGCCGATGGCAACGGCACCCGGGTTCATTTGAATATCGATCCCGGTCCGAAGACGCTCTCGGCCGATCTCGACGGCGTCTTGTCGTTCGAGGCCCGGGCGCCGCGTTTCGAAGGCGCGATGATCCTGGCGAGCCCGCCCCGTCAAAAGGGAGATGTCGACACCGCGCCACCGCCGTGGCGCATCACCTCCCGGGTCAAGGGCGACTACTCGGCCGCGCGGCTTGAAGCGATCGAAATGATGTACGGCGCGGATGAGCGCGCGCTGAAATTATCCGGCACCGGCGATTTACGCTTCGGCGCGGCGCCGCTGCTGCGCGCTTCGCTCGCCGCGCGCCAGCTCGATGCCGACAGATTTTTTACCAGGGACAGCAAGGACGCCAGTGCGGGCGAGCCGGTCCGCGTGTTGCCGGCGATGCGTGCGCTGATGTCGGGCATGCCGCAAGTGCCGATCGCGGCGCAGGTCGAATTCGCCTCCGAGCAGGTCATGCTGGGCGGCCGTCCGTTGCAGGACATCGCCGCCGAACTGCACGGCGACGCGAAATCCTGGAGCGTGCGCAAGCTGGAGTTTCGCGCGCCGGGCACCACCCGGGTCTCGCTCAGCGAGGCGACGGGAAAAAATACTTCGCCCGATGCGTTCAAGGCCGCGCTCAACGTCGAATCGGCGGATCCCGACGCGTTGATGACCTGGCTGCAGGGCCGCGGCGATCTCAGCACGCGCAGCCAGAAGCCGCTGCGGCTGCGCGGCGACGTCACCATTGCGCCAAGCGGCTTTTCCATCGACGCGATGAAGGCCGAGATCGACGGCGGCGCCGTCGAAGGCCGCGTTGCGATTTCGCACCGGGATGCCAACAGCGGCTCGAAGATATCGGCGGAGTTGAAAGCCGAGCGCCTCGACCTCGATGCGGCCACCGCGTTTGCGCGGTCGCTGGCGGGCCCGCAGGCGGAATGGCCGGATGAAGGGCAACTGGTGCTCGACATCGGCCGCGCCATTTCGGCCGGCCAGGAGTTGCGGCCGCTGGTGGCCCGGCTTGGCTATAGCCCGAACGCGTTCGCGCTCGACCAGTTGAATATTGGCCAGCCGGACAAGGTCACGCTGGAAGGCGTGGGCCGTTTCGATCGCGCCGCATCGATTGGCAAGCTCGAACTGCACTCGAGCGCGGCGTCGTTTGGCCAGATCACCGCGCTGGTGGCGCCGTTTGCCCCATCGCTGGCGGCGCGGCTCAACGCGATGGGCACTCGCCCGGGCCCCGCGCGCGTCAAACTCGCGTTCGAGCTCAACAAGAACGCAGGCCAGGCCGATCGGGGCAACGCGCGTGCCGTGATCGATGTCGACGCGCCGCAGCTCAAGGGCATCACCACGATCACCGCGAAACCGTCCGTGGCGGCGGTCCAGGGCATCGATTTCCAGGCGCTGGCGCGGAGCGAACTCGGCATCGAGTCGAAGCTGTCGTCGGAGCAGGGCCGTTCCTTGCTGGCGTTGCTCGGACTCGACCGCACGATTACTGCGGGCGACGGCCCGGCGCAATTCGAAGGATCGGCGACGGGCGCATGGGGTGCATCGTTGCGGCTGAAGGCGAAGATCTCGGGGAAAGGGCTCGACGCCGACGCCGACGGTACGGCGGAGCCGTGGGCGCAGGAGGCGAAGGCGAGTTTTTCCTTGAAAGTGCGCGGCGCCGATTTCGGGCCGCTGCTCGATCTCAAGCCTACGGATACGCTGGCGCAGAATATCGGCCTGTCCTCGCGCGTGTCGCTCGCAGGCAACAAGCTTGCCTTTGACGATCTCGACAGCAGCATTGCCGGTTCGCGGTTGCGCGGGCACGTCGCGGTCACGTTGGGCGACGAAAAAAACATCGAGGGCGAAATCGGCCTCGACCAACTCGCGCTGGCGCCGGCCTTTGCGTTGGCGATGGGTGCGGCGGGACATGATGCAGCCGAGCCGCTCACCGCGGGGCTGGTGAAAGGCTGGCGCGGCAAGGTCGCGTTTCAGGCGTTGCGCGGCGCACTGCCGGGCGGCAGCGAGTTGCAGCCGGTGAGCGGTGTCGTCAAGAGCGACGGCCAGTCGCTGACGTTCGATGCGATCAAAGGCAAGATCGGCGGCGGTGAGGCCACGGCCACGATCGACGCTAGGCCGGGTCCCAATGGAATCGCGTTGAATGCGAGCATTCAGCTCAGCGGCGTCGACGGCACGGCGCTGCGCTATCGCAATCTCGCGATGCCCGCGGGCCGCGCATCGATGCAGGTGACGCTGGCCAGCCAGGGCCGCAGCGCCTCGGCGCTGACCGGCGCGCTATCGGGCAGTGGAACCGTGACGCTGGAATCGGCGCGGATTGCCGGGCTCGATCCGCGCGCCTTCGAGCTGGCGGTGCGTGCCAGCGATGGCGGTCAGGCCAAGGACGATGCGAGGCTGAAGCAGATCGTCGAACCGGCGCTGCTGGCCGGTGCATTGTCGGTCGGCTCGGCGCAGATTCCGTTCAACATCAGGGATGGCCGGCTCCGCGTCGGCGCCACCACGCTCGATGCCAATGGTGTGCGCGCCACCGTCTCCGGCGGCTACGATATTCCGGCCGACCAGGCCGACATCCGCGCCGCGCTGGCGCTGACGTTGGTGGGACCCGCGACCGGCCGTCCCGAAATCCAAATGTTTGCGGTCGGCACGCCCGACGCGCTCAATCGCAGCATTGACGTCACGGCGCTGTCGTCCTGGCTGGCGGTGCGGACGATCGATCACGAAACAAGAAGGCTGGATGCGATCGAGCGGGGCGAGCCGCCGCCGCCGATGCCGGCGCCGATCTCGCTGCCGCCGCCGGTGGATGCGCAGCCGCTGGCGCCGGAGGTGATCCCGCCAAGCGAGCCGCTGACACAAGTGCCGGTCCCCGGCCGCGATCCGCGCCGGCCTCCCGCAAAGCCAAAGGCCGCCACGCCGCGCCCGGCGCCAGCGCCGCCGCCCGTGGCGACAGCGCCTGTGCCTGCGCCAACTCCGCCCGCGCCGGTGGCGAACCAGCTGCAGGTTGCGCCGCTGCCGCCGCCGATCGAGGTCAGGCCCGCGCCCGGTCCTGCTCCCGTGGCAAAACCCAAGCCGAAGCCGCCGCTGTCGCTGACGCCGCAGGTCGCCAATCCCCCGCCGCGGCCGGCGCTCCAAAACAACTAGATTCCGGGCCCATTCTTACTTTGCATGGGGTTGTTTTCGCGATTTTGCTTTTGGAGCACGATCTCGCGCTGGATCCCGATCGCCTGCAGGAACGCCCGGTCGTGGCTGATCACGATCAGCGCGCCGTCGAAGCCACATAGCGCATGTTCCAGTTCCTCGATCGAAGCAAGATCGAGATGATTGGTCGGCTCATCCAGCAGCAACAGGAACGGCGGCTCTGGCCGGGCGAATGCGCAGGCCATGCCTGCGCGCAGGCGCTCGCCGCCGGAAAGTGTGCCGGCGATTTGCAGTGCCGCGCGGTTGCGAAAGGCAAAGCGGGCGAGGGCGGCATGCGCCTCGTTGCCGGTCAATTCCGGATTGAGACGCCGCAGATTGTCGAGGATGGAGGCGGCCGGATCGAGCAGGCCGACATGCTGGTCGAGCACCGCGACACGGTCGGTCAGGCGGCTTACGTCTCCGCTTGCAGGCTTCAGCTCGCCTGACATCAGGCGGAACAGCGTGGTCTTGCCGGAGCCGTTGGCGCCGCGGACCGCGATCCGCTCGGGCCCGCGCACTTCGAATGACCGCGGGCCAAACAAATGGCGATCTTCAAAGGACATCGTTACGTCCTTGAAGGCGATCAGTTGGCGGCTGCCGGGCAGGTTCGTCTCGGGCAGGTCGATCGCAAGCGGCGTCAGGACTTCGACTTTGGCGCGGGCCTCTTCAAGCGCGTCGGTGCGGTCGCCGAGCAGGCGATCGGCAAGATGGCTCTCGCGGGCGCTACTGGCTTCGGCGCGCTGCTTCTGGGCATCCAGCAAGATGCTTGCCTGGCTGCCCGAGCCTGCATAGGCGCGACCGGCGTTGTCGCGGCGCGCTTTCTTCTCGCGCGCCTTCTGAATCGAGCGTTCGGTGTTGCGCAGTGCGCCCGATGCGCGCTCGAGTTCGACTCCCGCGCGGGCGCGGGCGGCGTCGCGTTGCTCTGCAAAGGCGGACCACGCGCCGCCGAACACGGTGATGCCGACCGGCGTCAGTTCGACGATGCGGTCGACGCGCTCCAGCAAGGTGCGGTCGTGGCTGGCGATGAGCGCGCCGCCTTGCCAGCGTTCGAGCAGTTGCGCCATCGCTTGCCGTCCATCGGCGTCGAGATTGTTGGTGGGCTCATCGAGCAGCAGCAAGTCCGGCGCCTCGATCAACAGCCGCGCCAGTGCTGCGCGCGTTCGCTCGCCGCCGCTCAGCGAGGCGATCCGGCGATCGAGCGGCATCGTGGGCAGGCCGGTTTCGATCAGCGCGGCATGCAATCTCGTTTCCAGCGTCCAGTCGGCTTCCGCGGCGTCGTCGAGCGAGCCGATGCCGCTTTCGAGCCGGCGCAGGCGCGCAAGATCGTCGGCGACACCAAGCGCCTCGGCGACCGTCTGCCGGTCATCCGCCAGCTGCGCGAGCATGCCGATCGAGCCGATGCGTTGAACGGATCCGCGGGCAGGCTCGACTTGTCCTGCGATCAGGCGCAGCAGCGTGGATTTGCCGGAGCCGTTGCGGCCGACGAGGCCGGTCCGCTCGCGCCCGAGCGCCAGCGTCAGTCCGTCGAACAGCGGATGGCCGTCAGGCGTATTGAGGGAAATCGAATCCAGAATGAGAAAGGCGGGCATGGAGAGCTTCCGAAATGGACAGGGATCGCGGCGCGGTCTGCCGGGCGATGTCCATTGCTCTCTCCATGGGGTCTGTGTGACTCGATCAGCATTTCCTAGAAACTTGCCGATCTCAAGGCAAGGGCGTCATGGCCGATTTTTCTGCTTTGCGCGCGGCAGCCGTTGGAATGTCCGGGGCGGGGCGGGGTTATCAGCCACGAGTAGAGGCATTACATCAGGAGGTGCGCGTGACTAATTCCGCTATCAAGCTTGTAACCGTTGCCATATTTTTGACGGCGTTGGCCGTTGTGTCACCGCAGGTTCCGGCCTTCGCCGCCGGAGGCGGCGGCGAGGCGTCGCAGTGGGTGACCACGCCGCCGCCGCCGGAAGCCAAACGGGCACCGGCGCCCGCCAAACGCGCCACCCAAAAGAGCAAGAAAAAAGACAAGGAATCCAACCTCGGTGATCCCGCCTTCGCCCAGGGGTACCGCGCGGCCTATGCGACGATCTATGATCGCAGCGATTATGCCAGCGCCATTGACCAGTTGAAGGCGCTCGGCCACGACGATCATCCGAACGTCGCCAATCTGATCGGCTACTCCTACCGCAAGCTCGGCGACTACAAGCTGGCGCAAGCCTGGTACGAACGCGCGCTCAAGGCCGATCCGAACCACGTGTTGACCTGGCAATATTACGGTCTGTGGCAGATCGAGCAGGGTAACCGCGACCAGGCTCAATATCATTTGAGCCGGATCGCCGCGGTCTGCGGCAGCGACTGTGCGGAGTATCGCTCATTGGCGGCTGCGCTCGAGAAACCGCCCGGTTCCGGTCTCGTCTATTGAGGTCCTGAGAGGCACTCGCGGTCGGCGCTTCCCGCTGCGGAAGTGCCGGTCGCGAAGCCTTTCAATCGAAGGACGAGGGCAGCTCGCCTTGCCGGAAGAAGACCGTCGGCTCGTCGTCATAGTCGCCCATCTCGGGATCGCCCGTCGACGAGAAGGCGACGACGCCGACCTTGCTTAGCGCCAGTCTCTCCGCCGTTCGAAGCGCACCGGTTTCCGTCTTGCAGGCGATCGGCGCATCGGCTTTCAGATTGCCGCCCCTGCCGGGGTTGAAGGCCTGCACGAAGTAGCTTGTCTCCCGAGCCATCAGGCCCTCCTTTGAGTGTACAAGGCCGTATCGTGCAATTTCGGATTCAGGACATCGCCTGCATCAGGGCTTTAATCTTGATGGTCGCAAAGTTGGAGTAGGTGTCGGATATGGCGTAGGGCAAAATGATCTGATCGTTGTGCCGCATCGCCCCGCAGGTATAGACCACGTTGGGAACGTAGCCTTCGCGTTCCGACGGCTCGGGATGCAGCAACGGTTCAACCGAACGGGCCAGCACCTTGGATGGATCGTTCTTGTCGAGCAGGGCCGCGCCGATCGAATATTTTCGCACTGGGCCCACGCCGTGCGTCAGCAACAGCCAGCCTTCATCGAGTTCGATCGGCGAACCGCAGTTTCCGATCTGCACGAACTCCCAGGGAAATTGCGGCTTCAGGATCGCCTGGCCGCCGTCCCATTGATGTAAATCGTCCGAATGGATCAGATAAAGGTTCTCGTTGTCCTGGCGCGCGATCATGGCGTATTTGCCGTCGATCTTGCGGGGGAACAGCGCCATGCCCTTGTTGCGCGCGGCCGTACCCCGTAGCGGCGACATTCGAAATGACAGGAAGTCGCGGGTTTCGATCAACTCGGATCGGATCGCCTTGCCGCTATAGGCGGTATAGGTGGCGTAGTAGGTCTTGCGGTCGCCATCGCTGAATTCGACAAACCGGGCGTCTTCGATGCCGTTGGACTGGGAATCCGTCACCGGAAAAATGACACGCTCACTGAGCTCTTCGTCCGGATTGAACGTCACTTCGATCTCGTCGCCATCGGGCTTGGGTACGCGCAGCTTCACCCGCGGGCTGGAGGCCAGCCGGGCCGTTGGATCAACGGTCAGGCTGCCATCGGCCGCGATCGTGCCGGCGCGAAACGTCAGCGATGATACGTGCCCTTCGCCGACCGCGCGAAGGCTGAGAATGAAGCGCAAGCCGCCTTTCGGAGCGTCCGACTGGTCGGGGTGCGGCACGATGCTGGGATTGAACAACGCCGAGGCTTCGAACGAGTATTCGTTGAGAAAGTAGGCGCCGATCAATTGGCGCTGGACCTTGGAAAAGGTGCCATGCGCCGCCAGCGCCTGTTCCATGACATCGGCACGGGCCTCGAACGTCTCCAGCAGGTTGCGATGCCGGCCCTGAAAATTTTCTAGCACGTCCGCCAACAAGTGTGCTGCAACCCCCGCGTCGAGCGCGAGCACGCGTTCGACGATATGGTTGGCGCGTGTCTTGTCGGTCGGATTGAGATCGCGCGGTTCAGTCGCCGGCTTGAAGGGACGTACGATCACGCGCGTCGAGTCGGGACGCAGATAGAGCGCTTGCCGATGCAGGAAGGAGGCTTGCGACAAGATTGTCCTCGTTTCGTTAGGGGAAACTGAACTCAGGCGCCGACGGCGCGAAGCGCCACCGGGGGTGTCACGCTGACATTGACGCGCGCAAGCTGACGAATATCCGCAAGACCAAGCAGATAGGACACGACTGACTCGCCGCCGCGATTTTCGTTGGCGCGGTCGGGATGCAATCCATCCCGGCAACTGCCGGTCTCGGGATCGACCAGCGCGATCGACAAATCGTTGCGGCCGAGAAACCAGGCGAAAACATTGGTGGCGATCACCTTCCATTCGGCGTCGCCCTCCGCGCGCCAGGCAGTCAGGCAAGCTGCGATCGTTGCGGTGGCCTCCAGCGGCTGCTGGTCGAACGCACGAGGCGGTTGGCGCAGTTCGCTGAAGCCGGCGGTGCCGACGGGGCGGAAATGCCCCGTCGAAGCGGTTTGTTGCGTCATCAGCCACCGCAGGGATCGCAAGCCGGCATCGAGGTAATCGGGAGTCTGTGTGGCCATGCCTGTGAGGATCAAGGCTTGCGGCAGGCGCGCATTGTCATACGCCAGGCCTTCCTCGAACCACGTCCAGTCCGGCGTCTCGACCGCCGCGAGGCCCGACATCAATCTGTCGGCAAGAGAACGCCGGAGTTCCCGGGCGCGCGCATCATCGCGAACAACGGCGCAATAACCGTCCAGACCCAGCAGGGTGAAGGCCAATGCGCGGGGCGAACCAAAGGTTTCGACGACCGGCATGGCCTCGGCAAACAAGGCGGCAGCCCATCGTCGTCGCGACGGGCTTGCATCCCTGCGTGCGCACTCACCCAGCGCCCATAATGTTCGCCCATGGCTGTCTTCGGAGCCGCGGTCTTCGAGCCAGCTTCGATTGAAGCCCATGAAATTGCGAAATCGTTTGGTATCGGGGTTCCACGCATGCTGAACGAAGGCGGCAAAGCGGGCCGTCAAAACTTCGGACAGTCGCGTTTCGCCGGGATTGTTGAGCGCGCACGCCAGCAGCAAGGCGCGGGCATTATCGTCAACGCAATAGCCGTGCGCCCTGTTGGGCACCGAATGCACGGCGTGCTGGAACAGGCCGGTATCGTCGCACATCGAAAGAAAATGATCCAATTGCATATCGGACGCCGCCGGGCTGTGCGCGATCGCGACCGGTCCGGTACGGGCGACTACCTTGAGCCAGTCGCCATGACGCGCATGTTCGAAGGTGGCCATGTAACGTTCGGCGGTGCGCTCCCATGTCATCGAGCGGCTGATGGCGTAGGCGCGCTCGCGCATCGCCTGCCGGCGAGGGGCGTTGGTAAGCAATTGTGCGATTTCCTTGCCGATCGCGACCGCGTTGCCGAAGGGAACGATGACGCCACGGCCGTCATCCAGCAGCTCCAGCGCGTGCCAATATGGCGTCGACACCACCGGCTTGCCCAATCCGAAACTGTAGGCCAGCGTACCCGACGTCATCTGCGCTTCATTGAGGTAAGGCGTGACGTAGACATCGCACATCGAAATAAATTTCAGCAACGTCGCCTGATCGACGAACTGGTCGAGGAATACGACATGGTTCTCGACGCCAAGCTCGCGCACGCGCGTCATCAGGCTCTCGCGATAGGCTTCGCCCTGGTCGCGCACCAGATTGGGGTGGGTCGCGCCGAGCACGACATAGACCGCGTCCGCGCGACGTTCCAGGATCAACGGCATGGCGTCGATCATGACCTCGATGCCCTTGCTGGGGGAGAGCAGCCCGAAGGTCAGAATGACGGAGCGGTCGCTGAATCCGAGTTTGGCCTTTGCTGCATCGGGATCGACAAACGGAAAATCGGGAATGCCGTGGGCGATGACCTCGATCTTGTCGTCCGGCACGCGATAGACGCTGCGCAGCATCTCGCGTCCCTTGTTGGCCATCACGATGATCTTCGAAGACGCGTCGACGAGGCGCTCCATCACCGCACGCTGGGCAGCGGTCGGCTTGGCCAGCACCGTGTGAAGCGTTGTGATGACAGGCATGCTCAGGCGTGAAAGCAGATCGAGGATGTGAGCACCGGCTTCACCACCGAAGATTCCGAATTCATGTTGCAGGCAAACGACGTCGAACCGGCCGGCGTTCAGGAACGCTGCGGCACGGACGTAGTCTTCAATGGTGTCATCCTTGATCTGCAAGGCGACGGAAGCGGGATAATCGTAGGCCTGTCCGTGGTCGTTCATTGCGACAATACTGACCTCCAGGTCCGGCCGCGAATTCGAAATCGCCCGTTCCAGATCGGTCGTGAAGGTGGCGATACCGCAGCGGCGGGGCAGCGAATTACCGATGACGGCGATGCGGCGAAGCGGCATCACGTTCGCGCCTCGGCAGGACCTGCCAATTGCGGAACCGAGGGGGCAACCGGATCGGCGGGTCTGCCCGGTTGCTCACCGAGCCGCTGCAGAAGGGAATCGACCGCACGGCTTGCGGGATAGGCAATCAGCGCGCTCAGTCCATTGTCGCCAACCTCGATGCTGGTGCGGCCGCCACCAATGAAGATGGCCTGTCCGATCGATGCCGCGGTCAACCCAATTGCTGCATGGCCGTCGAGAACGAGCATCCAGGTCTCCGGTTCGGCAAGCAGCGCCCAGCTTGAACCCTCAGGCAGTTCAACGCGTTCGAGCACGAAATGCTTGCTGGCGACGAGGACCGTTCGGTTCGCGGTCAAAGGCGTCGGATGGCCTGGCGTTCGAAGCGGCCAAGTATGGGCAACGGCGACCCCGTTGTCTTCGTGCAACTCGCGCTGCCGGCCATGGTCGAACAGGCGGAACGTCGTGTCGCTGTGCTGCTGAATTTCAGCGAGCACGATTCCGGCGCCGATGGTGTGGATGGTGCCGGCCGGGATGTAGATGACGTCGCCTTTGGCAACTGCTCGCCACTGAATGAGTTCGGTGATCGAACCGTTCTGGATCGATGAACGCAATTGTTGCGGCGTTACCTGGTGCTTTAATCCAGCGCCGATTTGCGCGTCGGGTTGGGCGGAGAGGATATACCATGCCTCGCTCTTGCCGTTCGGCATCCCCATCGCGCGCGCGAAAGTGTCGTCCGGATGAACCTGGATCGACAATGGTTCGCTGGTGAAAAGCAGCTTGAGCAGCAAGGCCGGGGTGGGCGCATCCTTGTCGGCCCGTTCGAACCACAGTTCGCCGACGGCATTGCCGGAGCCGTCGACATTGCTCCAGGGCAAGAGATCGCCGATCCCCCAGGGCTTGTGGACGACGCGCACGGCGGCTTGTTCGGTAGGCATGGGATGTCCTGACCCGTGACGCGCACGTCAGGGCGACGTGCCGTTGGCCGATATCGTCTGTAGGATTTGGCGTGGCAAAAGCGTCGCGTTTCCGGACAGGCGCGTGAAGCGGGCCGGATGCTGAGTTCATTAGGTGGCTACTCGGCGACGCGATAACAAGCGGCGTGGGGTCTTTAAGACCCTTGCACCGGGCATTATGCCGGAAATCCAGCAAAACGAGGGATAATGGTTGTCGCGCAGCTACCTGAGAGTCAGGCTTTGGTTGGCAAAGCCAGACCGGCGCCCCATCTGACGTGCCTGCGGCCTTGTTCGTCTAGGCTTGCGGTCGCGTATCGGGTGCGGCGGCGGCCGGCATCGCGCGGGTGCGGAAGTAATCCAGCACGAACAGGCGTATCGCCGAGGACAAATTGCCCTGCTGGCGGTTGCTGTCGATTTCGCCGACCAGTTCGGACAGCGTCATGTTCCGCAGACCCGAGATTTCCTTCATGCCGTTCCAGAACGCCTCTTCGAGGCTGACGCTGGTCTTGTGGCCGGCGACCACGATCGAGCGCTTGACGACCGGCGACTTCATGATGCGTCTCCGCGGTCGATACGATGTTGATCCAGCAAATTCCCGGCGCGGTCCTTCGCCTGCTCATCGAGCGCGCGCTCGGATTTGGTGCGGCCGAACCGCGCACGGTTGGTCTCAGCCTGCTTGGCCGACGCTTCGCGCTCGTTGCGCTTCTTGAATCGTTTCAGGTTGACCACGTCCCCCATGCTCGTCCCCATCATCCGGCGACTTGCAGGCGTGAAAATTCATTGCGTTGGCAAGCATGGTCGCGCTTCGCGCAAGCAAACTCGATGGTCATCAGAATTCCCCGTGTAGCGCCCACTGATAGCATCAAAAAATAAATTTCGCTCTGCGAAAAACAAATAATTCCTGCTCCTACCATGCGTCAGCGCGACGGCGATAGATGAACGACCTCATTCTTTAGGAGTTATGATCTATAATTGTATCGCGCATCCGTAGTTTCCCGGTGCCGTGCGACCGTTAGCCCGGGCGCGTCATTTTGTCGGGCTGCACCAGGCGATCGAACTCGGCCGGTGCAACAAAGCCAAGCCGCACAGCCTCTTCTTTCAACGTGGTTCCACGCGCATGCGCCGATTTGGCGACCTTGGCGGCGTTGTCGTAACCGATTTTGGGCGCGAGCGCCGTCACCAGCATCAGCGAACGTTCCATCAGATCGCGGATGCGCTTCTCGTCGGCGCGTATTCCCGTCACGCAATGCTCGGTGAAGGAGCGAGCCGCGTCCGACAGCAATTGGATGGAATTCATCATACAATATGCCAACACCGGCTTGTACACGTTCAATTCAAAGTGACCTTGGCTGCCGGCCACGGTGACGGTGGTCTGGTTGCCGAACACCTGGCAGCAAACCATGGTCATCGCCTCGCATTGGGTCGGGTTGACCTTGCCCGGCATGATCGAGGAGCCCGGTTCGTTTTCAGGCAGGATCAATTCGCCGAGGCCGGAGCGCGGGCCGGATCCCAACAGGCGAATATCGTTGGCGATCTTGAACAGGCCGGTTGCCACCGAGTTGATCGCGCCATGCACCAGCACGTAGGCGTCGTTGGAGGCCAGCGCCTCGAATTTGTTGGCCGCACTCGTGAACGGCAGTTTCGTGATCTTGGCGACGTGCCTGGCAAATGTCTTGGCGAATTTCGGCTTCGAGTTGAGGCCGGTACCAACAGCGGTGCCGCCTTGCGCCAGCGGGAACAGATCCTTCACCGCTACGCGCAGCCGCGCGATGCCGCTCTCGACCTGCGCGGCATAGCCGGAGAACTCCTGGCCCAGCGTCAGCGGCGTCGCATCCTGGGTATGGGTGCGGCCGATCTTGACGATTTTGGCGAACGCTTTTTCTTTTCTGCGCAGCTCGCGGTGCAATTCGCTCAGCGCTGGGATCAGATCGGCAATGATGCCGCCGGCGGCTGCGATATGCATCGCAGTCGGGAATGAATCATTCGACGACTGGCTCATATTGACGTGATCGTTGGGGTGGACCGGCTTCTTGGCGCCGAGTTCGCCGCCGAGCATCTGGTTGGCGCGGTTGCCGATCACTTCGTTGAGATTCATGTTTGTCTGGGTGCCGGACCCGGTCTGCCACACCACCAGCGGAAAATGGTCGTCGAGCTTGCCCTCGATCACCTCGCGCGCGGCGCGGGTGATGGCCGTGGTGCGGCGCGCGTCGAGCAGGCCGAGATCGCGGTTGGTCTGGGCAGCCGCGAGTTTGACGATGCCGAGCGCATGGACGAGGGCGATCGGCATCCGGTCATGGCCGATGCGGAAGTTCTGCCGCGAGCGTTCGGTCTGCGCGCCCCAATAGCGATCGGCGGGGACGTCGATCGGACCGAAACTGTCGGTCTCGCTGCGGGATTTGGATCGCGGGGATGTTGCTGCTCGGGCCATGAATGAATTCCGTTGCGCGTGGATGCGGAACGTTCACTCTAGAGCCTATTTGGTTCTGATTGTATCAGAACCAGGCTCTTTTTTCTTTTGACGCGTTTTCTACCGCAGATAAGTCTACGCAATCTGCGCAGGCTTGATTGCTATGCGAACCGGTGCCCACTTCGCTCGCAAACGCTATGGCGCCTCGTGGAATTTCGCGCGCGTGGATTGTTTCCAATTACTTCTTGCGGAAACGATCCAGCCGCACCACTTCGGCGCCTTCGCTTGGCTTGGCGGGTTCGTCCTTGCTCTCGTCATTGCTTTCGGCCGCTGCGGCCTGTGCCGGAACGGCCAGGGCGGACGGCGCAGGCGCGGCGGGCAGGTTGGCCGACGGCGTTTCGGCTGCGGCGTCGGACGGCTCGAATTGCAATCCGAACTGCACCGAAGGATCGGAGAAAAGCTTGATCGCCGCGAAGGGAACCACCAGCCGTTCGGCGATGCCGCCAAACGACAGCCCGACCTCAAAGCGATCCTCGGTCACCACCAGGTCCCAGAACTGGTGCTGCAGGATGATGGTCATCTCTTCCGGATATTGCGCCAGGAGCCGCGGCGACAGTTTGACGCCGTCCGCGGTCGACAGGAACGTGATGAAGAAATGATGCTCACCGGGCAGGCCGTGTTCGGCGGCGTCGGTCAGCACACGGCGCAGCACCCCGCGCAGCGCGTCGCGCGTCAGCACGTCATAACGGATGTGGTCGGTCGCCATGGTGGTCCTGTCACGTTGAGATGGCGGCGCGCCGGTCGCCCGACTCGCCATTTGCGCCATGCTACCTCGGCGGGGGCCGCAGGTCAGCAGGCGTCATCGATGGAATTTCCGGCGGAAGCGTCCCGCCGAGCGGCAAATCACAAGAAAATCCTGAAGAAAACTCGCGAGAAAAGCGCGAGAAAAAGGAAGTGGAGGCTTCTGTTGCCAGGTGCCTCCGAACCCCGCCTAGCGGAGCTTAACCCACCAGGACTTTAGACTTGGTCTTTCAAACTGCGTTACGCAGCCTGAGCAACCGGAGCATAGTTGTCGTTTGCAACTATTGCATAGCCCGATAACGGCGGAACCATACCGAGAAAAAACACGCCCTTTACGCCCTCGTCGATCCTGTTTCGCCCCCGCCGAAACCCGCTCTGCCGGGGTGGGCTTGGGTGGAGGCGCCGGGTACCGCCCCCGGGTCCGAATGGTTTATTGCGACGGCAATTTATTTCCATAGCCGGCGAACCGGCTCCCCCAATATAGGGTGCAAGCGCCTGGAAAAATAGTGCCCGGCACGGCTGTGGAACGCGCGGGAACACGCTGAATTGGGTTGGCCTTGGCGGTGCCGCCGTTCTAGATTTTGCGTCATGGCTTCGGAATCCCCGCCGGCCGCCGCTCCGGCGCCGGCTCTCCCCACTTCAGCCCCGCCAAACCAGCCCGGCCTGCTCGAGCTGTTCGTGGCGTTCGCCAAAATGTCGCTGGCCGGCTTCGGCGGAGTACTGGTCTGGGCCCGGCGCGGCATCGTCGACCAGCATCGCTGGATGACGGCGGAAGAATTCAACGAGACCTTCGCGCTGTGCCATTTTCTGCCAGGGCCGAACATCGTCAATTTGTCGGTCGTGTTCGGCTCGCGCTTTCGTGGCATTGCCGGCGGCATTGCGGCCTTTGCCGGGTTGGTCGGCCCGCCCATGGTGATCGCCACCATCCTGGCGGCGCTGTATGCCCGCTACGGCGAGATCGACGCGCTACGGCGGATCCTTGCCGGGGTGTCCTGCGCCGCGGTCGGGCTGCTGATTGCGGTCGTCTTCAAAATGATGATGCCGCTGGTCAAAAAACGCGATTTGGTCGGGCTCGTGATCCTGCTCGCGGTGTTTATCGCGATCGGGCTGGTGCGGCTGCCGCTGCAGGTGGTGCTGCTGTTGGCGATCCCGCTCAGCCTCGCCATCACTTATTTTATGCGCAGGCGGGCGAACGCATGAATTCAGACCCAAATCCGATTTCGACGCTCGTTTGGACTTTCGGTTTGATGTCGCTGTTTGCGGTTGGAGGTGCGAATTCGGCCATCCCCGAAATGCACCGGGTCGCGGTCGACGTCCAGCACTGGATGAACGACAAGCAATTCGCCGATATCTTTGCCATTTCCCAGCTCTCGCCGGGGCCGAACGTGCTGATCGTGACCCTGATCGGCTATTCCGTGGCGGGGGTGGCCGGTGCACTGGCCGCGACCCTGGCGATGTGCGGGCCTACCGCCGTCCTTGCCTATTATGTGAGCGGTCTGCTGCAGCGGTCGAGCCATTCGCGCTGGCCCGCCATTATTCAGGCGGCTCTTGTTCCGCTTTCGATCGGCCTGATGGGCGCCAGCGGCCTGATTTTGGCGCTGACTTCGGACCGGAGCTGGGTGGCCGGCCTGATTACGGCTGCGGCAGCCGTGCTGGCCTTCGCCACGCGGCTCAACCCGGTCTGGATATTGCTCGCCGGAGGGGCTTTGGGTTTTGCTGGCGTTATCTGAGGAAAATCGCTAGGCAAGACCTTGGGACAAGTACACAAACGCCGTCCAATCAGAAAAGCCATCCAATCAGAACGGGCGGGAAGCCCTGTCGGGGGGAGATATATCGATGAGTGATACGCCGAGCCACGCGCCGGTCAAATCCATGATGCCGAGTTGGGTTCGCGGCCCGCAGGACTTTGTCGGCGGGGTCGCACTGATCGCGATCGCGCTGTTCGCCCTGTGGGCGTCGAGCGATTTGCAGGGCATGCGCGGGTTTTCATTCGGGGCCGGAACCGCGCCGCGCATGTTCGCCTTTCTGTTGCTCGGGCTTGGCATCGCGGTGACGGCCGTCGGCGTCCTCACCGAGGGCGCGCATCTGGCGAAGTACCATTGGCGGGGCCCGCTATTTGTTTCGCTGGCGATCTTGTCCTTTGCGATCATGATCCGCCCGATGGGCCTGATTGTCACGGCGTTTGCGAGTTTCCTGATTGCGGCGCTGGGTACGCATGAAACGAAGTGGAAAGAGACGATCATCGTCGGTATGTGCCTGACGGCCTTCTGCAGCCTGTTGTTTCCCTATGCCCTCGGTCTGCCGTTGCAGATGTGGCCAAAATTCTTGATTCAGTGAGGGTGTGATGGGAGATCTCTTTTCAAATCTTGGTCTCGGCTTCGGGGTCGTATTCCAGTTGGTGTCGTGGACCCCCGCCTTTCTCGGCGGAATGTCGATTCCTATCCCCGTCAACATTTTGCTGTGCCTGATCGGGGCGTTGGTCGGAACTCTGGTCGGCGTGTTGCCCGGCATCGGCACCATCGCCACGGTCGCCATGCTGTTGCCGATCACCTTCGGTCTGCCGCCGGTCGGCGCGCTGATCATGCTCGCCGGCATCTACTACGGCGCGCAATATGGCGGCTCGACGACGTCGATCCTGGTCAATATTCCGGGCGAGGCGGGCTCCGTGGTGACGGCGCTTGACGGTTTTCAGATGGCCAAGCAGGGCCGGGCAGGTCCGGCGCTGGCGATCGCGGCGATCGGCTCGTTCTTCGCGGGCTGCGTCGCGACCGTGCTGATCGCGGTGCTCGGCGCGCCACTCACAAAGCTCGCACTGGCTTTCGGGCCCGCCGAATACTTCTCGCTGATGGTGCTCGGCCTGATCTTTGCCGTGGTGCTCGCCAAGGGATCGGTGCTGAAGGCGATCGCGATGATCGTGTTCGGCCTGTTGCTATCGATGGTCGGGTCCGACATCGAAACCGGCGCATCGCGGATGGCCTTCAACATCCCCGAACTCGCCGACGGCCTCGGCTTTGCCACGGTCGCGATGGGTCTGTTCGGCTTCGCCGAGATTATCCGCAATCTCGATGCGGGTGGTGAAAGCGACCGCGAACTGGTGCAGCAGAAGGTCACGGGCCTGATGCCGACCAAGAAGGACATGATCGATTCCACGCCGGCGATCCTGCGAGGCACGGTGCTGGGATCGATCCTCGGCATCCTGCCGGGCGGCGGCGCGGTCATCGCCTCGTTCGCGGCCTATACGATGGAAAAGAAGCTGGCCAAGGATCCGTCGCGGTTCGGCCGCGGCGCGATCGAAGGTGTGGCGGCGCCCGAAAGCGCCAACAACGCGGCCGCGCAAACCTCGTTCATCCCGCTACTGACACTCGGCATCCCGCCGAACGCTGTCATGGCGCTGATGGTCGGTGCGATGACCATTCACGGCATCGTGCCGGGACCGCAGGTGATGCAGAAGCAGCCCGAACTCGTCTGGGGCATGATCGCCTCGATGTGGGTCGGCAATTTGATGCTGCTGATCATCAACCTGCCGCTGGTCGGGATCTGGGTGCGGCTGTTGCGGGTGCCGTACCGGCTGATGTTCCCCTCGATCGTGATCTTCTGCGCGATCGGCATCTATTCGGTGAACAATGCGCCGGTAGATGTTGTCCTCGCCGGCGCGTTCGGACTGGTCGGTTACTGGCTGATCAAGCACGATTTCGAACCGGCGCCGCTGCTGCTCGGAATGGTGCTCGGCCCGCTGATGGAAGAGAACCTGCGCCGCGCATTGCTGATCTCGCGCGGTGACTGGTCGGTATTCCTGACCCGTCCGCTGTCGGCGGTGCTGATGGGCATCGCTGCGTTCCTGCTGGTGCTGGCGATATTGCCGTCGCTGCGCAAGAAGCGCGACGAGGTGTTCGTGGAGTCGGAAAGCTGACCTGACATAGACCTGCGTCGGCGTGCCGCAGCACGAAGTCCAATCGACTTCAGGCGCGGTATGGTGAAATGAAAATGCCGGCCTGTCGGGCCGGCATTTTTTTAACGGATGAGCTAGGGGAATGAGATGAAATTGTATGGTCGCGTACTGGCGGGCGGTTGCCTGGCTATCCTTGCCGGGTTGGGCGCTTTGGCCGCACCTGCCCAGGCGCAAACCTATCCGACCCGCAGCATCACCATGATCGTGCCGTTTGCGGCCGGTGGTCCGACCGACGTCATCGCGCGCATCGTCACCGGCCATATGGCGCAGACGCTCGGCCAGAGCATCATCATCGAAAACGTGGTCGGCGCCGGCGGCACCACCGCCACCACGCGCGCCTCGCGCGCCACCAATGACGGCTATACGCTGATCACCGGGCATATGGGCACGCATGCGGCTTCGGTGCCGCTCTATCCCAATCTCGCCTATCATCCGGAAAAGAGCTTCGAGCCTGTTGGCCTGCTCGCCGGCACGCCGATCCTGATCCTGGCGCGCAAGGATTTTGCGCCCAAGGATCTCAAGGAATTCGTCACCTACGTCAAGGCGAACGAGACCAAGGTCAACGCGGCGCATGCCGGCGTCGGCTCGGTCTCGAACGTGTCGTGCGAGTTGCTGAACTCGGTGCTGGGGATCAAGCCGGTCGGCGTTCCCTTCAACGGCACCGGTCCGGCGATGAACGCCCTGGTCGGCGGACAGGTCGACTATATGTGCGACCAGATCGTCAACGCCGTGCCGCAGATCAATGGCGGCGCCATCAAGGCCTATGCGATCGCAACGGCGGAGCGTAATCCGTCGCTGCCGGATATTCCGACCACCACGGAGGGCGGCTTGCCGGCCTTCCAGGCCCAGGCCTGGAATGCGATTTTCGCGCCCAAGGGAACGCCGGCGCCAATCGTCGCCACGCTGAACGCGGCGATCGCCAAGGCGCTTGACGACGAGAACGTCAAGAAGCGCCTGCTTGAACTCGGCAGCGTGATCCCGGGCGCGAAGGATCGCACGCCGGAGGCGCTGGCCGCCCTGGTGAAAAGCGAGATCGCAAAGTGGACGCCGGTACTCAAGCCGGCGGGTTAAGCAATCCGATCAGGTAGATGGGTGAGGGGCGGGACGCAGGTTCCGCCCCTTGTCGTTTGAACCCGGGAACATCATTTTTCCGGGTATAATCGGTGGCTGACCGAATCGGCGCTGTCGATCGCCGGCTCCGGCCGCTAAATTCGCCTTCCCGAAAGGCCTTGCGAAACCGACGCCAAGAAGACGCCATGAATCAGTACCACGACCTGCTCGAACGGATCCTCGCTGACGGCGCCGAGAAGCACGACCGCACCGGCACCGGCACGCTGTCGATCTTCGGCCACCAGATGCGCTTTAATTTGAGCGCGGGTTTTCCGATGCTGACCACCAAGCGGTTGCCGCTGAAGGCGATCGTGCACGAATTGCTCTGGTTCCTGGCCGGCGACACCAACATCAAATACCTCAGGGATAACGGCGTTTCGATCTGGGATGAATGGGCCGACGCCAATGGCGATCTCGGCCCGGTCTATGGATCGCAATGGCGATCCTGGCCGGCGCCCGACGGCCGCCGCATCGACCAGATTTCCAACTTGATCGACATGATCAAGCGCAACCCGGATTCGCGGCGCCTGATCGTCAGCGCATGGAATCCGGCCGATGTCGACAAGATGGCGCTGCCGCCCTGTCACTGCCTGTTCCAGTTCTATGTCGCCAATGGCAAATTGTCGTGCCAGCTCTATCAGCGTTCCGCCGACGTGTTCCTCGGCGTGCCCTTCAACATCGCTTCCTACGCATTGCTGACGATGATGGTCGCCCAGGTGACGGGATTGAAGGCGGGCGACTTCGTGCATTCGCTTGGCGACGCCCATCTCTATTCCAACCACCTCGATCAGGCGCGGCTGCAGCTGACGCGGCCGACGCGTCCGCTGCCGGTGATGAAGATCAGTCCGGACGTCAAGGACATCTTCGCGTTCCGCTACGAGGACTTCGTGCTCGAAGGCTACGACCCGCACCCGCACATCAAGGCCGCGGTAGCTGTATGATTAGCGGTGTGAACGCGACGTCTAACGCCCGCCCGCAAATCGTCCTCGTTGTCGCGGTCGCCGAGAACGGTGTGATCGGCGCCAATGGCGCGATGCCGTGGCGGCTGAAATCCGACCTGCAGCGGTTCAAGGCGCTGACAACGGGCAGGCCTGTGGTGATGGGGCGCAAGACCTTCGAATCGCTTCCTCGCCGGCCGCTTCCCGGACGGACCAATATCGTGGTCACGCGCGATGCCGCCTATCGCGCCGCTGGCGCTGTGGTCACGACTTCCTTCGCGGACGCCAAGGCAATTGCCACCGGCGACGCGCTGCGACGTTTCGCCACTGAGATCGCGATCATCGGCGGCGTGGAAATCTTTGCGCAATGGATGGCGAGCGCCGATCGCCTCGAAATCACCGAGGTGCATGCCGCGCCCGACGGCGACACCCGCTTCGCCGCAATTGCGGCTTCTGACTGGGAAGAGGTCGCGCGCGTGCGGAATCCGGCCGGTCCCGACGACAGCGCCGACTACTCCTATGTGACATTTCGTCGGCGACGCCCGCGTTAATTGCCGCATTAACCGCGCTAGCCAATGTTTGCATTGACAATTTCGGCCTCAGGCATAGCTGCTTCGAGCCAGAAGCTTGCGTTGTAAGGGCCCGGACGGTCCCCTATAAAGCCGGGCGGACGTGCGAGGCCGGGCATCCAGCCCAATCAGGCGGACCTGGGCCCGCGGAGGAGAGTTTTATATGCCGTGGAAGAATCAAGGCGGGGGCCCGTGGGGCTCGGGTCCGAAGGGACCGTGGGGCAACGGTCCGCAGTCGGTCGGGCCGCGCCCGCCCGATCTTGAGGACCTTCTGCGCCGCGGCCAGGACAAGATCCAGCAATTGCTGCCCGGCGGCCATTTCAGCGGCATGGGCATCGCGCTGGTTCTGATCGGCGCGCTGTCGATCTGGTTCCTGTCGGGGTTTTTCCGCGTTCAGTCGGAAGAACTCGGCGTGATCCTGCGCTTCGGCAAGCACATCAAGACCGTGCAGCCGGGCCTGAACTATCATCTGCCCTATCCGATCGAGACCGTGCTGCTGCCGAAGGCGCTGCGCGTTTCCACCATCTCGATCGGCATGACGCTGATCAACGATCCGACCGGTCGCGGCCGCACCATGCGCGACGTGCCGGAAGAAAGCCTGATGCTGACGGGCGACGAGAACATCGTCGACGTCGATTTCACGGTGTTGTGGCGGATCAAGCCCGATGGCGTCGGCAATTTCCTCTTCAACATCCAGAATCCTGAGGGCACCGTGAAGGCGGTGGCCGAAAGCGCGATGCGCGAAGTGATCGGCCGCTCCAACATCCAGCCGATCCTGACCGGCGCCCGCACCACCACGGAAGCGGGCGTGCAGGAGCTGATGCAGAAGACGCTCGACAGCTACGGTTCGGGGGTTCAGATCACGCAGGTACAGATGCAGAAAGTCGATCCGCCCGCGCAGGTCATCGACGCGTTCCGCGACGTGCAGGCCGCACGCGCCGACCTCGAGCGTCTGCAGAACGTGGCGCAGGCCTATGCCAATCAGGTGGTTCCCGATGCGCGCGGCCGCGCCGCGCAGATCCTGCAGGTCGCCGAAGGTTACAAGGAACAGGCGGTCGCCGAGGCCAAGGGCCAGAGCGCGCGCTTCCTGAAAGTCTACGACGAATACAACAAGGCAAAAGACGTGACGCGGCAGCGAATTTATCTGGAGACGATGGAGCGTATCCTCATGAACGCCGAGAAGCTCGTCTATGATGGCGGTTCGGCCGGACAGAACATGGTGCCGTATCTGCCGCTCAACGAGTTGACGCCGCGGCGTACGCCGGCGCAGCCGACCACCGGCCAGCCGCAGCAGGGAGGCAACCGATGAGATCGCCAGCAACGGGCATTGCCCTCCTGATCGCGCTGTTTGTCGTCGTCATCTTCGGCTACAGCTCGGTCTTCACCGTGGACCAGACCCAGCAAGTGCTGGTGGTGCGGCTCGGTGAACCCGTCCGTGTCGTCACTGAACCCGGCCTGAACTTCAAGGCGCCGTTCATCGACACCGTCATCTCGATCGACAAGCGTATCCTCGATCTGGAAAACCCGTCGCAGGAAGTGATCGCCTCGGATCAGAAGCGGCTGGTGGTCGACGCTTTCGCCCGCTACCGCATCAAGAACGCGCTGCGCTTCTACCAGAGCATCGGTTCGATCCAGGCTGCCAACATCCAGCTCACGACGCTGCTGAACGCGTCGCTGCGCCGCGTGCTGGGCGAGGTCTCCTTCATCACGGTGGTCCGCGACGAGCGCGAAGCCCTGATGGCGCGGATTCGCGACCAGCTCGACAAGGAAGCCGACGGCTACGGCATCCAGGTGGTGGATGTGCGAATCCGCCGCGCCGACCTGCCGGAGCAGAACAGCCAGGCAGTTTATGAACGCATGAAAACCGAACGCGCGCGAGAGGCCGCCGAGTTCCGCGCCCAGGGCGGCCAGAAAGCGCAGGAGATCAGGTCGAAAGCCGATCGTGAGGCGACCGTCATCATCGCCGAAGCCAATTCGACTTCCGAACAGACACGTGGTGCCGGCGACGCCGAGCGTAACCGCCTGTTCGCCGAAGCCTATGGCAAGGATCCCGACTTCTTCGCTTTCTATCGCTCGATGTCGGCCTATGAGACCGGGCTGCGCAGCAACGACACCCGCTTCCTGCTGCGGCCGGATTCGGAGTTCTTCCGCTTCTTTGCCAATCCGGCCGGCCACCCGCCGGCTGCGGCAGCCGCGCCGAAGCAATAGGCTTTCCGGCCCGGCCACGACAAATCAGGCGAAGCGGACACCGCTTCGCCTGCGATAAAAGCAAAAACTGCGTCCATGGGGAGGTTGCCATCCGATGAGGTCCATAGCGTTCGCCGACTTCCTCATCGGTCTGGGAATCCTGTTTGTGCTGGAAGGCCTGATGTTCGCGGCAAGCCCGGCCTGGATGCGCCGGGCCATGAAGAGCGCGATGGCGACACCGGATAACATCCTGCGTGCCGTCGGCATCGGATCGGCGGTTGTGGGCCTGATCCTGATCTGGGTGGTTCGGCGATAGTTCGTCTTTGTCATTCCGGGATGGTCCGAAGGACCAGACCTCAGGGGCGCAATTGCGCCTTGGGGAATCTCGAGATTCCGGGTTCGCATCTTCGATGCGCCCCGGAATGACCATAACAACAGCGTCCGCGAATCGCCTGCCGAATCAACGAAATCGTGAGCCGCCGACGGCCGGTTTTTCGCCGAAATGCCCGGTTCAAATGCTTGCGCCTCAGACCCGTTCGGGCGCACTGTGGACCCCAAATCGACCTTTTGGAGAGAAGCTGACATGACCGGTGCCAGACCCGCCTTGAGCCGTCGCCTGCGCATGATGGGGGCTGCGATTTCGCTCGGTGCTGCCGGTGTCCTCGCTTCAGCGCCGGCATTCGCACGGGGCCCTGACGGCATCGCCGATGTCGCCGAAAAGGTGATCGACGCTGTCGTCAATATCTCGACCTCGCAGACCGTCGAGGCCAAGGGCGGAGGTGGTGGCGGCGATCGGCAGGCTACGCCGCAATTGCCGCCAGGCTCGCCGTTCGAGGAGTTCTTCGACGACTTCTTCAAGAACCGGCGCGGCGGACCGGGCGGCGGCTCCAAGGGCGGCGAGATGCAGCCCCGCAAGACCAATTCGCTCGGCTCCGGTTTCATCATCGACACCTCAGGCGTCGTCGTCACCAACAATCACGTCATCGCCGATGCGGACGAGATCAACGTGATCATGAACGACGGCACCAAGATCAAGGCCGAACTGGTCGGCGTCGACAAGAAGACCGATATCGCGGTGTTGAAGTTCAAGCCGGTGAAGCCGCTGATCGCGGTCAAGTTCGGCGAGTCCGACAAGCTGCGTCTCGGCGAATGGGTGATTGCGATCGGCAATCCCTTCAGCCTCGGCGGCTCGGTCACGGCCGGCATCGTTTCGGCGCGCAACCGCGACATCAGCCAGGGCCCGTATGACAGCTACATCCAGACCGACGCCTCCATCAACCGTGGCAATTCCGGCGGACCGCTGTTCAACCTCGAAGGCGAAGTGGTCGGCGTCAACACGCTGATCATCTCGCCGACCGGCGGTTCGATCGGCCTCGGCTTCGCGGTGCCCTCGAAGACCGTTATCGGCGTGGTCGATCAGCTCCGGCAGTTCGGCGAATTGCGCCGCGGCTGGCTCGGCGTCCGCATCCAGCAGGTCACCGACGAGATCGCCGAAAGCCTCAACATCAAGCCCGCGCGTGGCGCGCTGGTCGCCGGCATCGACGACAAGGGCCCGGCGAAACCCGCAGGGATCGAGCCCGGCGACGTCGTCGTCAAGTTCGACGGCAAGGACGTCAAGGATCCGAAGGATCTGTCGCGCGTGGTCGCCGATACCGCGGTCGGCAAGGAAGTCGAAGTCGTCGTCATCCGCAAGGGCGCCGAGGAAACCAAGAAGGTAACGCTCGGCCGGCTCGAGGATAACGAGAAGGCGCAGCAGGCCGCGGCCAAGACCAAGGACGAGCCCGCCGGCGAGAAGCCGGTGACGCAAAAGGTGCTCGGCCTCGATCTGGCGGCGCTGAGCAAGGATCTGCGCGGAAAATACAAGATCAAGGACAGCGTCAAGGGCGTGGTCATCACCGGCGTCGACAACGCATCCGATGCCGCCGAGAAACGGCTCTCCGCCGGTGACGTCATCGTCGAAGTGGCGCAGGAGGCGGTGACCAATACGGCCGACGTCAAGAAGCGGGTCGATCAGATCAAGAAGGACGGACGCAAGTCGGTCCTGCTGATGGTCGCCAATGGCGAAGGCGAGTTGCGCTTCGTGCCGCTGCTCGTGCAGTAGGCGACTTCAGACCGCCGGGCGGCCACGCAGCATCCCGGCGATCCCGAGGTCTTCGTCGAGTTCGGGCCAGTGAACGCCCATCGCCATCAGCTCGAAGTTTTCGCGCGCTGCGGCGTTCGCATCACGCAGCCGTGGATACCAGGCAAGCGGCGTCGCAATCTTGCGGCCGTCCGCAAGCGTTACCACCAATTCATCGCCGGTAAAGGCAACCGAAACCGGCCTGATATCGCCGACATCAATTTCCAAAGTACTCATGCCATTTGCCTTCGAGGAGATCGCGTTGGGATCTCAGGTGACGGATAATAGCGCCGATTTCATGGGCAGGAAATCCCGCATTGACCGCCACCGACAGGTCGTGAAGCCAGAATTTGGCTTCGAAATCACCGGACCGCACGTGGATATGCGGTGGCTCGCCGCGCTCGTTCGAATAGAAAAACGCTCGATACGGTCCCCATCGGATGACGGTCGGCATTCGGCCTATCCCCCGACGAACTCATCCCGCCGATAGCCCTGCGCATACAGCAAGGCCGTGAGATCGCCGTAGTCGATCCGCGCCGCGGCGGCTGCGGCCACTGCCGGCTTGGCGTGGTAGGCGACGCCGAGGCCGGCGGCCTCGATCATGCCGAGATCGTTGGCGCCGTCGCCGGTCACCAGGGTGTCGATGTCGTCGAGGTCGAACGATTCCGTAAGTTCGATCAGCGTCGCGAGCTTGGTGGCGCGGCCCAGTATCGGCTCGGTGACTTCGCCGGTGAGCTTGCCGTTCGATACCTTCAATTCGTTGGCGCGGTTCTCCTGGAAGCCGATCTGAGCCGCGACCGCATTGGTGAACAGCGTAAAGCCGCCCGAGATCAGGCAGGTATAGGCGCCATTGGCGCGCATGGTCATGACCAGTTCGCGGCCGCCCGGCGTCGGCGTGATGCGCTTTTTCAGGACTTCATCGACCACGCCGACCGGCAGGTCTTTCAACAGCGCGACGCGCTCGCGCAAGGCCGGCTCGAACTCGATCTCGCCGCGCATCGCGCGTTCGGTGATGGCGGCGACGTGCGCCTTCAGTCCGGCGAAATCCGCCAGCTCGTCGATGCATTCCTGGCCGATCATGGTGGAATCCATGTCGGCGAGAAAAAGCTTCTTGCGCCTGAACGCGGCAGGCTGCACGACAATGTCGATCGGCAGGTCGCCGCGCGCCTGGCGCAGGCGGGCTTCGATCGCCTTGATATCTTCGCTGCCCGTGAAGGGAATATCGACCGCGACCTCGTCGAACAGCCATTGGGCCGTGCCGGGCGAGGGCAGAACGGCCAGCGCGCCGTCGACGATGGTGGAGTCGAGCGCGGGGTTGACGGGATTGCAGATGAGCGTGGCGACGAGGGACATGCAGGCGAATTCGCTATTCCAGGATAAGGCCGTGCTTATCGCAGGGCCGACCGCCAGCGGCAAGTCGGCCCTGGCGCTGGAGCTTGCGCAAAAAACCGGCGGCGTCGTCATCAACACCGATTCCATGCAGGTCTATCGCGATCTGCGGATCATCACGGCGCGGCCGACGGTGCCCGAGGAGGCGCTGGTGCCGCACCGGCTCTATGGCCATGTCGATGCCGCCGTGAATTTTTCGGCCGGGGCCTGGGTCGCGGATGCCGCCGGAATGTTGTCGGAGGCGCAGGCCGCACAACGCCTGCCGATCTTCGTCGGCGGTTCCGGCCTCTATTTCAAGGCGTTGACGCGCGGACTGTCGGCGGTGCCGCCGATACCGCCCGAAGTGCGCGACAGCGTGCGCGCGCGGCTGGAACGCGACGGCGTCGAGGCGCTGCATGCCGAGCTCGCAACGCGCGATCCGGTATCGGCGGAACGCCTGAAGCCGCGCGACCGCGCCCGCATCGCACGTGCGCTGGAAGTGGTCGAGGCGACCGGCCGCGCGCTGACCGATTGGCACCGCGAAGGCCTGCCGCCGCTGCTGCCTCAAGGCGCATTCCGCGCGCTGTTTCTGGCGCCCGAGCGCGACCAGCTCTATGCACGGATCGATGCGCGGTTCGATGTCATGATGGCGGCCGGCGCCCTGGAGGAAGTGGCAAACCTCGCCGCACGACAGCTCGCCCCACTGCTGCCGGCGATGAAGGCCCATGGCGTGCCGGCGCTGATCCGGCACCTGAAGGGCGAAATCACCCGCGAGGAAGCCGCCGAAATCGGCCGCGCCGACACCCGCCACTATGCCAAGCGGCAATTCACCTGGTTCCGGCACCAGCTCCCGGAATTCGAGTGGGTGGCGCCGGAGGCGGCGCGGGGGTGGCTGGGCCTTTCGTAGCCCGGATGGAGCGCAGCGCAATCCGGGGCTGCTCGGTGCACGTTTCCCCGGATTGCGCTGCGCTCCGTCCGGGCTACGGGACCCAAGGCCCCTCCTGCATGGCAGGGAACAGCAAATTCGCACTCGCCGAACGGTCGGAACCCCGTTACACTGCCCAAACTGCGGTTTTACGCGTCCTTCCCTTGACTTCCGGGACTTGGGCGCTATAAACCGCGTAATCTTTGGGAAGTCAGGGCTATCCAGTGCGCAATATTATTACCAAACTCCTTATCGTAGTCGTACCCAGGTGCACCGCCCGGGATGGCTGAGGCCATCCAAATTCAGGCGGTGTGCATGGGGCCTCTGGGGCCCTTTTTTATTTCCCGAAATCCAAACCGAAGAAGTCGCGCCCGACGGCGCATCCGGAGCAAGCCAAGGAAAACGTCATGACCGACAACAGCCACGATCCGAACCAGATGACCGGCGCCGCGATGGTCGTGCGCGCGCTCATCGATCATGGCGTCCAGCATCTGTTCGGCTATCCCGGCGGCGCGGTGCTTCCCATCTACGACGAGATTTTCCAGCAGAGCGAGGTCGAGCACATCCTGGTGCGGCACGAGCAGGGCGCCGGCCACGCCGCCGAAGGCTATGCGCGCTCGACCGGCAAGCCGGGCGTCGTGCTGGTGACCTCCGGCCCCGGCGCCACCAACATGGTGACGCCGCTGACGGATGCGCTGATGGATTCGATTCCGCTGGTCTGCATCACCGGGCAGGTGCCGACGCATCTGATCGGCAATGACGCGTTCCAGGAATGCGATACCGTCGGCATCACCCGTCCCTGCACCAAGCACAATTGGCTGGTGCGCGATGTCAACGATCTCGCCAAGGTGCTGCACGAGGCGTTCTATGTCGCCACCACCGGCCGTCCGGGCCCCGTCGTCGTCGACGTGCCGAAGGACGTGCAGTTCGCGACCGGCACCTATCATCCGCCGCGCAAGTCCGACGTGCACGTGTCCTACACGCCGCGGGTCAAGGGCGACGCGGCGCAGATCCGCAAAGCCGTGGCGTTGCTCGCCGGCGCCAAGCGCCCGGTGATCTATAGTGGCGGCGGCGTTATCAATTCCGGATCCGAAGCCTCGAGATTGCTGCGCGAACTGGTCGAAATCACCGGCTTTCCCATTACGTCGACCCTGATGGGCCTCGGCGCTTATCCCGCGACCGGCAAGAACTGGCTCGGCATGCTCGGCATGCACGGCACGTATGAATCCAACATGGCGATGCATGATTGCGACGTCATGCTGTGCGTCGGCGCGCGCTTCGACGACCGTATCACCGGCCGCACCGACGCGTTCTCGCCGGGCTCGAAGAAGATCCACATCGATATCGATCCGTCCTCGATCAACAAGAACATCCGCGTCGACGTGCCGATCATCGGCGACGTCGCCAACGTGCTCGGCGACCTGCTGCAGGTGTTCAAGGCGGAAGCGAAGAAACCGGATATCAAGCCGTGGTGGCAGGAGATCGCCAAATGGCGTGCGCGCAATTCGCTCGCCTACCGGAAGAACAGCGAGGTCATCCTGCCACAATACGCCATCGAGCGCCTGTTCGAGGCGACGCGCGGGCACGACACCTACATCACGACCGAAGTCGGCCAGCATCAGATGTGGGCGGCGCAATTCTTCGGATTTGAAGAGCCGCACCGCTGGATGACCTCGGGCGGCCTAGGCACCATGGGCTACGGCCTGCCGGCGGCGCTCGGCGTCCAGGTCGCGCATCGCGACAGCCTCGTGATCGATATCGCGGGCGATGCCTCGGTGCAGATGACGATGCAGGAGATGTCGACGGCGGTTCAGTACGAATTGCCGATCAAGATATTCATCCTCAACAACCAGTATATGGGCATGGTGCGGCAGTGGCAGCAGCTGCTGCACGGCAACCGGCTGTCGCATTCCTACTCCGAGGCGATGCCTGATTTCGTCAAGATGGCGGAAGCCTATGGCGCCGTCGGCTTCCAGGTGTTCAAGCCCGCCGATCTCGACGGCGCCATCCAGGACATGATCAAGGTCAAGCGCCCGGTGTTGTTCGATTGCCGCGTGGCGGCGCTGGAAAATTGTTTCCCGATGATTCCATCCGGCAAGGCGCACAATGAAATGCTGTTGCCGGCGGAAGCCACCGACGAGGCAACCGCGGCGGCCTTCGCCGGCGGCAAGGCGCTGGTGTGAGGATGCCAGCCACACATTCCACTGTCATCGCCCGGCTCGACCGGGCGATCCAGTACGCCGCGGCTGCTCGGCGTCTTTCGGACGTCTCTGGAATACTGGATCCCCGCTCCCGTGCGCAATTGCGCACTAGCGGGGATGACGAAAGTGGTTCGACAGGACGCTTAAATGTTTGATCTGGGGCAACTCGAGCGTGCGCATGAGGTGGTCGGGGCAGCGATGCCGCCGACGCCGGCGCATGCGTGGCCGCTGCTGGCGCAACGGCTCGGCGCCGATGTCGTCGTCAAGCATGAGAACCACACCCCGATCGGCGCCTTCAAGGTGCGGGGCGGGCTGGTCTACGTCGAACGGCTGCAGCGCGAGCGGCCGCAGACATCCGGAATTATCTCGGCGACCCGCGGCAACCACGGCCAGAGCCTCGCCTTCGCCGCGCGCCGTTTCGGCGTGCCGGCGACGATCTACGTGCCGCGCGGCAACTCGGTCGAGAAAAACCAATCGATGCGTGCGCTGGGCGCTAACCTCATCGAGCATGGCGAGGATTTTCAGTCCGCCCGCGAGGAATGCGAGCGCCACGCCGAGCGCGAAGGCCTCGAACTCGTGCCGTCGTTCCATCGCGATCTGGTGATGGGGGTGACGACCTACGCGCTGGAATTGCTGCGCGCCGCGCCGGATATCGATGTCCTCTATGTGCCGATCGGGCAGGGCTCGGGCATCTGTGGCTGCATCCTGGCGCGTGACCTGCTCGGGCTAAAGACGGAAGTCGTCGGCGTGCAGTCGACGGAAGCGCCGTCCTACGCGCTGTCGTTCGCGGCCGGCACCGTGGTGAAGACCAACAGCAGCAACACGCTGGCCGACGGTATGGCGACGCGCGTCCCCGATCCGGAGGCGCTGGAGATCATTCGCAAGGGTGCCTCGCGCATCGTGCAGGTGACCGACGACGAAGTCGCCGACGCGGTACGGGCCTACTGGACCGACACCCATAATCTCGCCGAGGGCGCCGGCGCCGCCGCGCTCGCCGCAGCGCTGCAGGAGAAGGCAAAGCTCCGCGGCAAGCGGGTCGGACTGATCCTGTCCGGCGGCAACATCGATTTCGATCTGTTTTGGAAATGGATCGCCCGCAACGACAATGTCACCGCCGCTGCTGCGGCGCTGGCGTAAGCAGGAATTTTGAGGACGACCATGAACCAGCCCGCATCCGCCTATTTCCTCGAAGAGCGTCACGATCCGACCGAGGCGCACACGCTATCGGTGCTCGTGCAGAACGAACCGGGCGTGCTCGCGCGCGTGATCGGGCTGTTTTCCGGCCGCGGCTACAACATCGAGAGCCTCACCGTCTCGGAGACCGAGAGCCAGAAACATCTTTCACGCATCACCATCGTCACGACAGGCACGCCGATGGTGATCGAACAGATCAAGCACCAGCTCGACCGCATGGTGCCGGTCTACCGCGTCGTCGACATGACGTTGGCCGGCCGTTCGATCGAGCGCGAACTGGCCATGGTGAAGGTGCGCGGCGGCGGCGACAACCGCGTCGAGGCGCTACGGCTCGCGGATGCGTTCCGCGCCCGCGTGATCGACGCCACCACCGAAAGCTTCGTGTTCGAGATCACCGGCAATTCCGCCAAGATCAATCAATTCATCGACCTGATGCGTCCGCTCGGCCTTGTCGAGGTGTCGCGCACCGGTGTTGCCGCGATCGGGCGCGGGCCTGAAGGGATGTGAACCATGCTGGCGCGCGACTGGTATTACAATCAAAGGCGGCAGCTCGGCCTCGATTCCGCGGTCGCCTCGATCTACGACCGGCATGACGACAGCGACATCCGCGCCCGCGCGGCGCTGACCATGCTCGGCATCCAGCGCGGCTGGCGGGTGGCCGATATCGGCTGCGGCAACGGTGTATTGGCCGTCGAGGCGGCGCTGATGGGGGCCGAGGTCGACGCCATCGATATCTCGCCGGCGATGCTGGCGCTCGCCAATATCCAGGCGCGCGACCGCAAGGTCGCGGTCCGCACCCAGCCGGCCGGCATGCTGAGCTTCGCCTACCAGCCGAATTCCTATGATCTGATCGTCAGCGAGTTCACGCTGCACCATCTGCCGGATTTCTGGAAGGCGGTGGCGCTGTCGCGGATTTTTGCCGCGCTGAAGCCCGGCGCGAACTTCTACCTGCGCGATATCGTGTTCGTCAGCATGCCCGACGGCGTCGATCGCGACGTCGAGGCGTGGGCGGATTTTTCGATCAAGAACCATGATTTCGAGCGCGAGAGCGTGGTCACCCATATGCGCGACGAGTACTCGACCTTTGGCTGGGTGATCGAGCGCATGCTGACCGATGTCGGCTTCACGCTTGAATCGGTCGACTACCACGCCCCGCTGCACGGAACATATCTCTTGCGCAAACCGAAGCCGGACCACCAACAGAGCTAGAAAAAAATGAAACCGGCCGATGTCTGCATCGCCGTCCCGGCGGTGATCCAGGGGCTTGCCTTTGTCGCAAGCCGGATCGCGCTCACCGAATTTTCGCCGGAGCCGGCGAAGCGTTCGCACACCTCATCAAGAACAGTTCTGCCAAAGATCGCGTGAGGGCCCGATGTCACACTCGCTTCTGATCGCTTTTGTGCTGTTCGCCACCGTGATGTTCTTCACGCCGGGCCCGAACAACATCATGCTGCTGTCGTCGGGGCTGACGTACGGGTTCCGCCCGACCATCCCGCATATCGCGGGCATCACGGTCGGCTTTGCCTTCATGGTCGGTGCGGTCGGGCTCGGGCTCGGCACCGTCTTCATCGCCTATCCGGTGCTGCGGACGATCCTCAAATATGCCGGCGTCGCCTATTTGATCTATCTGGCCGCCGCGATCGCGATGTCCGGGCCGGTTTCCGCCGGCCAGGACAACCGCCGCGGGCCGATGACGTTCTGGGGCGCGGCCATGTTCCAATGGGTCAATGCCAAGGGCTGGGTCATGGTGATCGGCACCATCACGGCCTATGCGGCGATCTCGCCCTATCCCTGGAACATCGCGATCCAGGTCGGCTTAAGCCTGCTTCTGGGGGCGCTTTCCTGTACCGCCTGGGCCCTGTTCGGCAGCGCGCTGCGGCCGGTCCTGACCTCGCCGAGGGCCGTGCGGGCCTTCAATATCGTCATGGCGGTGCTGCTGCTGGCCTCGCTCTACCCGGTCTTCATGGACGCATGATGCCGCACCGCGCCATGCATAAACGGGTTTCCCCTGAGGCGGAAAATGCTCTAGACAACGCCGGAATTTCGCGGGCGACCGGCGCTCCCACTTAAACCCAAATGCCTGATTAACCGGCCCATTCTGGCCACCGATGAGGAAACGACTATGCGAGTTTATTACGATCGTGATGCCGACCTGAACCTGATCAAGGGCAAGAAGGTCGTCATCGTCGGCTACGGCAGCCAGGGCCACGCCCATGCGCTGAACCTGAAGGATTCCGGCGTCAAGGACGTGGCCATTGCGCTGCGCAAGGGCTCGGCCTCGGCCAAGAAGGCGGAGACCGCCGGCTTCAAGGTGATGGAAGTCGCCGAAGCCGCCAAATGGGCCGACCTCGTCATGATGCTCACCCCGGACGAATTGCAGGGCGACATCTACCGCGAGCACCTGCACGACAACATGAAAAAGGGTGCGGCCCTGGTGTTCGCGCACGGCCTCAATGTCCACTTCAACCTGCTCGACCCGCGCGCCGATCTCGACGTGCTGATGATCGCGCCGAAGGGCCCCGGCCACACGGTGCGTTCGGAATATCAGCGCGGCGGCGGCGTGCCCTGCCTGATCGCAATTTCGAAGGACGCGTCCGGCAATGCCCATGACCTCGGTCTCTCCTACGCGTCGGCCATCGGCGGCGGCCGCGCCGGCATCATCGAGACCTCGTTCAAGGAAGAATGCGAAACCGATTTGTTCGGCGAGCAGGTGGTGCTCTGCGGCGGCCTGGTCGAGCTGATCAAGGGCGGCTTCGAGACGCTGGTGGAAGCCGGCTACGCGCCCGAGATGGCGTATTTCGAGTGCCTGCACGAAGTGAAGCTGATCGTCGACCTGATCTATGAAGGCGGCATCGCCAACATGAACTACTCGATCTCCAACACCGCCGAATACGGCGAATACGTCACCGGCCCGCGCATCGTCACCTCGGAGACCAAGGCCGAGATGAAGCGCGTGCTGAACGACATCCAGTCCGGCAAGTTCGCCCGCGACTGGATGCTGGAGAACAAGGTCAACCAGACCTCGTTCAAGGCCACCCGCGCCAAGCTCGCCGCGCACCCGATCGAGGAAGTCGGCGAAAAGCTCCGCGACATGATGCCGTGGATCAAGAAGGGCGCATTGGTCGACAAGAGCAAGAACTGATCGTTCTTCAGATCAAAATCGAAATCGGGGCCGCGCATCGCGCGGCCCCTTTTTCATGTCGGGATCGTAGGGTGGGCAAAGCGCAAGCGTGCCCACTTCGTTGGATAGATCTCGGTTGAGATGGTGGTCACGGCGCAAGAGCGCGCCTCTGCCCACCCTACAGACCGGGCTCACCCGAGCACCGCGCCATCAGGCGCTGGGCGCCGCGGCCTGCCCACCATGCGGCTGCTTCTCGATCCGGTTGTGAAGCTGCCAGAAGCGCACGGTGCGCTGGGCGGTTTCCATCGACAGTTTCTTGTAATCCCGTTCGGCCACAGCCAGCGTCTGGTCGTCGATCCGCTGCTTCACCGGCCGGTTGCGCAGGATGCTCTCGACCGTCGGCCAGTTCAGTCGCGCTGACCGGCAGGGGATCAGGATGAGATCGGCGCGCGGGCCTTCGATCAGCCGCGCCATCATTTCGGCCGGCACTTCGTTGATGACCGCGAGCGAGACCATCACCTCGTCGAATTTCCTGCTTTCGGCGAAATGATACACCGCCGCGTCGTCCAGCTCCTTCAATTCCAACATCAGCCTGACGAGCTCTTCGGCGACGCGAAAATCCCGCCCCGAGGGGGGACCTTCGCGCGCGATGTCGTCGATCACCCGCCGGATCTCGTCCTTGAGGGCGGCTGGCGCGAGGGCCAACAGCCGGACACGAACGGCATCCTTGGCGCGGCGCAACAGATCGCGCAGGAATTTGACCGGAAGGTCGAGGCGCAGGCCGAGGATCTCGACCAGTTCGTCGTCGCGTTCGGAGTGGGCGACCATGCCGGAATAGCCGGTTTCGGAAAACCGCGCGGTTGCGTTCTTCGCCAGCCTGCGGATGACCTTGGTCTGGCCACGCTCGACGATCACGTTGGTGACGGCTTCCGGCAAATTGTCGCGCGCCGAAATCGCGAGCAGATGGTCCTGCCCCTTGCTGTTGGCGATCTCGACCAGCGCTTCGGCACTGATGCGGTTGGAATGCGTCAGCACTTCGCCGGCGACCGTGATGTCGTCGTCCCATGCGAGATACTGGATCACTTCGAACGGTGCGTAGTCGAGCGGCGCCAGCCGCTTGCTGAGCTCGGCCCGCGCCCGCGTCTCGACGCGTGCGATCAACAGGCAGAGCACGTCGTCGAACACCTTGACCTGGTCTTCGCTGAGCCGTTCGCCGTCATTGAGAAAGAGGTCGGTGACCTGCCGCAGGGTTTCGACCCGCCGGGCCGATGACCCGCCTCTGACGGCATCTTCGAGTTCGGCAATGATCGAGTGAGCCGGCTGTTGTGCCATCGTTGGCAGCCTGTTTGTTGTTTCAATTGCAGGGTGCACAATGGCGGGTACGGTCTTACGCGAGCGTTAAGGCGCAGCCTCCGTAGAACTACAGAACGTAGCCTCAAAAACAGGCAGACGCGGAACCCGCGTCGTCGCCGATGATATTGACACCGGAGCACGCCGAACATTCTCCGGTTCACGTTCTCGGTTGCTTTACCAAGCCTGCCGCGCTGCCCGACGTCGCTTTGTGCGAGAATTGACATCAGATGATCGGCGATCGCCGGATTCGCGCCGTATCCTGTACGCCATTCCGGCCGCTATCCTCACCAAACCGTTCCAGAAAAAACTCGAAGCGGAAATTGTCCGACAAGAAACCATCAAGCCTGACCCGCGTCCGGGGACGAACGTCATGCAGCGCTGTGCTAAGAATTTCTTCACGACGAATTTCGTTAAGGCTCTTGGACCTTCCGGACCGTTACATTACATGAGCCCTATCAATGGGGGCCAATCATGAAATCCGTCGTCATCACCGGCGCGTCCACCGGCATCGGCTGGGCGACGGCGAAACTGCTGCTCGATCGTGGATTTCACGTCTTCGGCAGCGTGCGCAAGCAGGCCGACGCCGACCGCCTCAGGGGTGAGTTCGGTGCGAATTTCACGCCACTGCTGTTCGACGTCACCGATGAGGCCGCGGTGCTGGCCGCCGCGCGCGAGGTGCGTGCGGCATTGAACGGCGAGACGCTCACGGGGCTGGTCAACAATGCCGGCATTGCGGTGGCTGGCCCCGTGCTCGAACTCGCCGCCGACGAATTCCGCCGCCAGATGGAGGTCAATGTGATCGGGCCGGTCATCGCCACGCAGGCGTTCGGCCCGTTACTCGGCGCCGATCCGCAGCTCAAGGGGCCGAAGGGACGGATCGTGATGATCTCCTCGGTCTCGGGCAAAAACGGCGTCCCGATGACGTCGGCCTATGCGGCCTCGAAGCACGCGATCGAGGGGTTATCGGAGAGCCTGCGCCGCGAACTGATGTTGTTCGGGATCGATGTCATCATCATCGCACCCGGCGCGGTGAAGACCCCGATCTGGAGCAAGGCCGAGGACGTCGATGTATCCGGCTACAAGAACTCGCCGTTTTTTCCGGCGCTGCAAAAGATCCGCGCCTACATGCTGCGGCTTGGCGCCATCGGATTGCCTGCGGAGAAAATCGCCGAGAAGATCTTCGACGCGCTGACGTTGCCCAAACCCAAGGTCCGCTATTCGATCGTGCCCGATCCGATGCAGGTGTTGGTGGCGTCGCTGCTGCCCAAGCGCACCGTCGACAAGATCATCGCCAAGCGCCTCGGCCTGACGCCGCAGGCATGAACCGCATGTTGAAAATATCGGTTGCGGCTGCTGCGATTGTTGCGCTGGCGTCGACCGTTCATGCCGGCGACCAGGGCGACCCTGCTAAATCCTGCGACGGCAACACGTTTGAGATGGTCGAATGCCTCAAGGCGAAAACCGCGGAATGGGACAAGCGGATGAATATTGCCTATCAGCAGGCGCTGAAGGACGCCGGCAACGCGCAGCGCGAGCCATTGCGGGCGGCGCAGCGGCTGTGGATCCAGTACCGCGACGCCAATTGCCTGTATTACGGCATGGGCGAGGGCACCATCGCCCGCCTCGATGCCGGCGAATGCATGCGCAGCATGACGGAAGCGCGCGCCAAGGAGCTGGAAGGCCTGGGCCACCAGTGACGGTGACGCCGTGACAGAAACAATTGGCAAGACCAGCGCGGAACTGACCGAACTCGCCAATGAGGCGCTGCGCGATCAACCGGGATGCGAGACCGCCCGCATCCCCGGGGTTCAGCTGCTGCCGGACGTTCGCAGCGGCCGCAACTGGGAAATCCCGAACGTCGTTCTCGGCGACAGCCTGATCAGCGACGTCGATCGTGCCGTGATATCAGTGCATCACCGATTGGGCCGCAAGTTTCATTTGCTCGGGGACGGCTGATCGTCATCGGATGATTGGCGCATCGGGATAACTGACCCATCATCCCGCGGCAATGGTTCGCGACGTTCGCGCCGCGGCCATGCTGATCATCCGCAACGCGAACACGGCGACCAGCGGGATCAGGAACAGCGCGTAGAGCGGCATGTCGGGAATCCGCTTGCCGAACGAGACCGTGAACTGGAACAGCAGATAATAACCGCCAATGAGATGCAGCCTGCGCCAGGCGCTGGCGCCGAGCGCTTTGGCGGTGCGGTCGAAGGATGTCGCCGTCATCGCGATGATGACGGCATAGCCGATGCCGCCGAAAATGTAGGAGGCGAGCGAGGTCGCAGCCGCATAGCCCGGCGGATCCATGACAGCGAAAGCGGCGATTGCTACCGCGTGAATGCCGTGCGAGGCGGCAAAGGTCACGCCGAGGGCGCGGCGATTGCGGTGCTGCCACCGCGTCCAGGCATTGGGCCAGAGCCGCGCCAGCGCCGCGGCGCTGAAGGCGAGAAAAAAGAACAATAACGAGGTGCGCGCGGTGAAGCGGATCACCATGCGCACGCCGTCGACCTCGAATCCCCGCATCCCGGCGATCCAGATCGAGAGCGCGGCCAGGGTCAGCGCCAGCACGGCGAACAGCCGCCAGCCTTCGAACCAGTTTTGACGCGTCGGCATATTCAACTCCCCTTGATGTTGCCCTTGCGGCTCGATGGATTGCTTCGCGGAGCCTGTCATCCGGCGGCGCTACGCGCCGACCGGGTGGCTCGCAATGACGCGGATGCAGATGTAATCACCAGTTACATCGACTGGTCGCGCATCGTCAATCCGTGTAATCGGCGCTTACATTCACAAAGGGGTGATGGTAGGAGAGGGCATGCGTCCCTCGGCCAAGCCTCCGTCCGCCAAAGCCCCCGCCAAACCGCGCCGCCGCAGCGCGAGCGCACCCGCGCCAAAGCCCTATCACCACGGCGACCTCCGCCGGGTCCTGATCGACGCCGCGCTGCAACTGGTCGGCGAGGGCGGTCCTGACGCGGTCAGCGTCCGCGAGGCCGCCCGCCGCGCCGGGGTGTCGCCGGGCGCGCCGTTCCGGCATTTTCCGAGCCGTGACGCCCTGATGAACGCGGTGGCGGAGGAGGCGCAGCGGCGGTTCCGGGCCGAGATCGAGGCCGCGCTCGCCGCAGCGCCGGCCGGCAATCCGCTGGGCCGCTTTCGCTGTCTGGGGCTCGCTTACCTGCGCTGGGCGATGAAGAACCCGACCCATTTCGAGATCATTTCCAGCCGCCGGTTTTTTGATCACGACAAGGCGGCTGGCGTCTCGCAGGATAATGCCGAATTGATCGACCTCACCGAGCGCACGCTGGCGGAGGCGTTTGTGTCAGGTCAATTGCGCTCGCCCGATCTGAAACAGGTGCAGATCGCCGGCCGCGCGCTGGTCTACGGCTTCGCCCGGATGAACATCGACGGCCATTTTCCGCGCTGGGGCGTTGCCGGCGCGGACGCCGAGCGCACCGCGGAAGGCGTCCTTGATCTCTTCATCGAGGGCATCGCCAAAGTTCCCGGCAAATCCGCTTGATGGAATAATGGGGCGTCTCTTCGTGCATCCCAGATGTCCGGAACCGGCAGTGTCGCGGCGCGTTGACAGGCGCGGCACGCCGTTCCGCCACCGTTCGCGGCCGCACAAGTTCCTGAACCGGGAGATGCCCGTGGTCAGAGAAGGTCCAGCGCAACCCGCACCGCCGCCAAAAGAGCCGTATCCCGCCGACAAGGCGCGCGGCGCCGAGGTGATACTCAATACGCCGCTACGACGGTGGATTTTCTTTGGCGGCCTGGTCGGCGCCATCGTGTTGGTGCTCGTCCTGAGCCTCATTCGCCTGGGAAGCAGCTGACGGAGAATGCGATGAAACGAGGTCTGTTATGCGCCGTCGTTGCGGTGGCCTTGAACAGTTCCGCTCTCGCCCAGCCTGCAGGTACGGGTCCGGCATTCTATGTCGTGTGGAATTCGCTGACGAAAAACTGCACGGTCGTCGACAAGACACCTCGCACCGATACGCCGAATATCACGGTCGCCAGTGACGCGATCTATCGCACGAGGGCCGAAGCAGAGACCGCCGTCAAGACGCTGAAGCCATGCAATCAATAGAACGGCCGTTGGCAGGCGCCGAACTGCCGGCTACTTCTTGATCGGCCCGATCAGCTTTTCATAGAGCGTCTTGACCGAGCCGTAGCATTCGCAGGCGCTTTCCTGCAGTGCGGCTGCATCGACGATCTGGATCTTGCCGCGGGCATATTTGATCAGCCCCGCTTCCTGCAATGTGTGGGCGACCGCAGTCACGCTTGTCCTTCTGACGCCCAACATCTCGCCAAGATATTCCTGCGTGAACGGTAGATAGTCACTTTCGGACAAATCTCTGGCGCGCAGCAACCATCGGCAGAGCCGGGCTTCCACCTGGTGGGTGGCAAAGCATGCGGCGGATTGCTGAGCCTGTGCGTAGACCGTCTGCTCATGCCGAATGAGCAGGGAAAGGAATTTGGGGCTCTGCAGCGCGGTTGATTTCAGGGCGTCGATATCGCACACGACAATTTCACCGCTGAGTTGAATGATGCCGCGGCTCAGCGAGACTTTCCCATCGAGGGCCGCGGAAGCGCCCACCACGCCGTCTTGGCCGACCATCGCGGCTTCGACCGTTTCCCCGGTCGAAAGCGTGACCACCAGCGACACCACCGCGCCAATCGGAAAGTAAACGTGGCGAATTCGCTCGTCGGCCTCGAACAACACATGATGCTGTTCGAATTTTGCCGGCTTCAGATGAGGAGCGAGAAGTTTCGCATCTGATGGTGCGAGGAGTTCTAGCAATTGGTTCTTCATGAATGCGCTCCTGAGTGACAGGCGGGAGCGCGAAGAACTCTCAGCTATCGGTGCCTTTGCGGGATACCCGATAATGTCAGGACGGTACGTCAACTACCGGACATAGCAAGAAAATAATCCCACTATGTCGGGTATTGAACAGACGCCGAAAGTCATTCGGCGAACGATCCCGGCCAAGCCGCGAGATATGTACGAGAGAAGGATTATGCCCAAGATACTGGACCTACCGCTTTCTTCGATCGAACGGCCGCGCTGCGGCAGGTGCCTCACCCGGATGGGGCTGGCCCGAATAGCGCCTCTGTCTGACGGATCGGAGCAACGGACCTTCGAATGTCCGAAATGCAGCGCGATCGAGACCCTGACGGTTGCCGATCCGCTGAAATCGGAAGCCGTCGTGCGGCTGACGACCAATGTCCGGCCGCCGGTTTGACCAAGACCTGAGCCTCACTCAGATCGCGCTCCGGGTCGGAGCGGCCTTTGCGTTGACTGTCGTGATCGCCATCTTGATTTTCTTCGCCATTCTATTTGTCGTCCGAGCGGGCTGACGTTTTTCGGGAGCGACGATCCGGCGTGGCGCGAAGGCGAAGTTCGCGGGCAGCAGCGCTTCCGGCTTCGGTAAGACCTACGAGTGTCTTGCCGCCGTGTTCAGCATGCTCCAGAATTTTGCTCGCGACATATCGGCGAAACTCATGCTGCTCGGCTCTTTGCTTCAGCAACTTGCTGGCGCGTTCGAGGGCGACTTCCATGTTGGCGAGGGTTCGCGAATCGAATTTCTCCGCAAGCATGCGCATCCTCCCTATGGTTGAAAATTCAGATTTTCGGTGGCCGGCCCCGCTTTGCAAACAGCACGCCCTGCATGTCCACCGCGTTCTGCAGAATGCCGGCGCGCTTCATCGCTTCGGTGCGCTCCGGGCCGGGAGCCAGGCTCCGCGCTACTTCCAGCGCGGCCTGCGCTTCGGTTTCGAGATCGAGCTTGGGGCGGGGGTTCTTGATTGGTCTGGCCATGGCACTGCTGCTTCGGCTGGTTGCTACTGGGAGTTATTTTCGGGGCCGGATCCCGACGTGGTCGCCTGCAAAGGCGGCGGTTCGGGTTCGCCGGCCCTCCAGGCCACGGCGCTCGGCTCCAGCGGGTCGATCGCCTCGATCCTGGTTTCGGCGTGGGCGCATTTCGGGCATTGGTAGTTTCGATGCTCGAAACCTTCCGGTCCCGCCGAAACGGCAACCGTCATCATCCGCGTGTGGCAATCGGGGCAGCGCGGACGGTGGATAGGCAACAGCTCTGGATCAGGTCTTGTCCTCGGCATTCCCAAAAATAACGCGGCTCGAAAACGGCGTCAGTCCGGTACCTGACCCAAGGAGGCGCCAAAATCGGGCTGCATCGGCAACGGTCCTTCGCCTTTGGTAGGGGGAGGCGCAGGGCTGGCCGCATGATCGCCGGCGTCTGCCACGTGCGCCGAATTCACTAAAGCTTTGCTCTGTAACGGCAAATTCATTGCCTGTTCATGACGTTTACACTACGTTTTCATGACACGACGCAGGTTCCGGCTGCGTCGTGGGCCTCCTGGCCGTCGCCAGCCAAGGCATTTGCATTTTGCCGGGTAGTGTTGCGTCCTGCCCATGGCGCCCGCGCCAAACCCTGGTTCGTCTGCTGCTGCACTTGCCGCCGGCATCGTCTCGATCGGCGTCTGGCGGCTATTGGCCGTCGCTGCGCCGCACGTCGCCGCGCTGGCGATCATGTACCAGACCGAAGCCGATTTCGGCGGGCGCAGCTGCTTCCTGCTGTCATGGGGCATCCTGAACCTGCTTTTTATCGCGCTGCTGCGCCGGCCCGCGCTGTCGGGGGCGCTGTCGCTGACGCTGGTCGTGGTGCTGGTGCTGCTGTCGAAGTTCAAGCACGACGTCGTGCAGATGACCGCGAACTTCGTCGACCTGATGGTGATCGATCGCGACAGCGCGCTATTCCTGTTTACGATCTTTCCGAACCTTCGCTGGTCGGTGATCGCGGCCGGCCTCGTCACCATTCCCTTGATGTATGCGCTGTGGTGGCTCGATCCGTTCCGGATCCGCCGATTGCCGGCGCTGGCGGGGATGCTCGCCTGTCTCGCGGCACTTGTTGGATATTCCTTTGCGTGGCCCGAAGATGCCTGGCGCAGCTACTATCCCGACGGTTATCTGTCCAAATTCTCCCGTTCCGGCGTGACCGCGGTGGCGGATTTCGCCACCTACGGCTTCATGGAATCCGACGCGGTTGCCGCCGGCCGACTCAAGGTACCGCTGGTGGATTCATGCGCCCCGGCCGGACGGCGGCCGCACATCATCATGGTCCATGACGAGTCGAGTTTCGACATTCGACAGGCCCAGGGCATCAAGGTCCCGGCGGGCTATGGCCGTCACTTCGATTCGTTCGACGGCAAGGCGCGCAAATTCCTGGCCGAAAGCAGTGGCGGGGCGAGCTGGTTCACCGAATACAATGTGCTGGCCGGGCTCTCGTCGCGCTCGTTCGGCCGGTTCTCCTATTTCGTGACCCGTATCGCCGCGGGCCGCGTCGAGCGCGGTTTGCCGCTGGCGCTGCGCCGCTGCGGCTACAGCACGACTTCGCTCTATCCGGCTCATGGCGCGTTCATGAGCGCGCGCGGTTTCCATACCTCCACCGGCGTCCAGAACTTCTATGACGCGCGCGATCTCGGCGCCAAGGGCATCGAGCCGGACAGCTTCTTCTATGACAAGGCGCTGAACCTGTTGTCCCAGAATGCGGCGACTAACCCGCAATTCATCTACGTCTATCTCGCCGCCAATCACTTTCCGTGGGAGACGCCGTTTCGCTCCGACCTGACACCGTCCTGGTCGAAGCCCGGCAATACGCCCGTGGTCGATGAATATGTGCGCCGGCAGACGATGAGCGCCAACGACTATTCGGCATTCGTCGCCGGATTGAAGAAGAAGTTTCCGGCGCAGCCGTTCCTGATCGTGCGTTATGGCGACCATCAGCCCGAATTCTCGTCGCACATCCTCGATCCCGGGATCGACGATATCGCTGCCGGCAAGAAATTCGAGAGTTACGACCCTCGCTATTTCACGACCTATTATGCGATCGACGCCATCAACTTCGAGCCGGTGAAGAGCCCCGCGGTGATGGAATCCGTGGACGCGGCCTATCTGCCGCTGGTGATCCAGGAGGCCGCCGGCATCCCGCTCGATCCCTCGTTCGAGGAACAGAAGAGCATCATGCTGCGTTGCAAGGGCGTATTCTATGCTTGCAAGGGCGGCGCGGAAGCCCGACGCTTCAACCGGCTCCTGATCGACGCTGGTTTCGTCAAGAACCTTTAAGCGCAAGGGAGGCCCAACATTCCAGCCTCCGTCGAACCCACGACAAGCCCGGCCAACGGCACGGCGCCGCGCGGCATCTGGTTTTATGCCGGTGTCGGCGTGGTCGCCGCGTTGCATCTTGCGGCGCTGGCTGTCCTGTTCACCACCGAATACGGACCGTTTGCGATTCTGTTGTCGCTGCTGGCATGGGTCTTTGTGAATTGCCTCTTGCTGCTCGTGCTGCCGCGGCCGGGCATCTGCGCGGCGCTGGCGCTGGTTTTTGTGGTGCTGCTGATCGCGCTGTCGCGCTTCAAGTTCGACATTCTGCAGCTGTCGCTGACGTTCCTCGATTTTCTGATCGTCGATCGCGATACGTTTTCGTTCCTGCTCTCGGTATTTCCACGGCTGCGAACGCAGTTGATCGTGGCGGCGGTGATTGCCGTTCCGCTGCTGTGGGCGATCTGGCGCGCCGATCCGCTGCGCGCCCGACGCGGCGTCGTGTTGGCGGCGCTTGCCGCAACGACCCTATCGATGTCGGCGATGTCGGTCGCGGTCCCCGAGCAACCCTGGGAGCCGTTCCAGGGCGTCAATCATATTTCCAGTCTTGCGCGCTCGGGCGTGGTGGCGGTGTCGCGGCTGGCCTCGACCGGATGGATCGAGGCCGATCCGCCGGCGAGCGGTGCGCTGCGCCTGACTCCGGGAGCCCATGCCGCTACTCCGATGGCGCTGCCGCCAGACCAAACCTGCGATACCGCTGCAAAGCGCCCGCACATCATCATGCTGCTCGACGAGTCGAGTTTCGACATCTCCGCCGCGCCCGGCGTCAAGGTGCCGCCGGGCTATGCCGATTACTTCAAGTCCATTGACGGCAAGCAACGCACCATGATCGCCGAGGCGACCGGCGGCCCAACCTGGTACACCGAGTTCAATGTCCTGACCGGCATGTCGGTGCGATCGTTCGGCGATTTGAAGTTCTACGTTACGCGGATCACCGCTGACCGTATCGGGCGCGGCCTGCCGTTGGCGCTGCAGCGTTGCGGATACAAGACCGTCTCGCTCTATCCGACCTATGGCGACTTCCTCAGCGCGCGGGCGTTCCAGAAAAGCGTCGGCATCGGCCAGTTCATCGACATGGCGGACATGGGCGTCGATGAGGACATGCAGCCCGACAAGTTCTACTTCGATCAGGCCTTGAAGACGTTTGCGGACCAGCAGCCGTCGCAGTCGCCGGTCTTCATGTTCGTGTATCTCACCGCTAACCATTTTCCCTGGACCAGTGTCTACCGGCCCGACCTGACGCCGGACTGGACGCCGCCGGGAAACACGGCGGAGATCGACGAATATATTCGCCGCCAGACCATGACGGCGAACGACTACCGCGATTTCACCACGCGGCTGGCGCGCGACTATCCGGACCAATCGTTTCTGGTGTTGCGCTTCGGCGATCATCAGCCGGCGATCTCGCAGAAATTGCTCGAGCCAGGCATCGACCGGAAATTGCTGGCGCAACGCCTGATGGCCGCCGATCCGCGTTATTTCTCGACCTATTATGCGCTGGATGGAATCAACTTCTCACCGCCCGATCTGTCGTCGGCCCTCGAAACCCTCGATGCGGCCTATGTCCCGCTCGTCATTCAGGAAGCCGCCGGCATTCCGCTCGACCCGTCGTTTCGGGAGCAGAAGAGCATCATGCTCCGCTGCAAGGGTGTGTTCTATGCCTGCAGGGACGGTGCGGAAGCGAGGCGTTTCAACCGGCTGCTGATCGACGCCGGCCTGATCAAGGGGCTGTAGGATTTATCTAATATAATCAACTGGTTACGTTGGATAAGGGGGTCTTTGCCCCATTCTGCGCTGTTACTTTGCATGGGGTTGTTTTCGCAATTTTGTTTTTGGGCCTGTCTTTAGCTGCCCGGCTTCGGCTTCACGGCGGCCAGGATGCGGTCGGCTTCCACGCGCCAGTCGGCGCTGCGGGCAAACGCCTCCGTGCCTTTTGCGCCGAACAGGCCTTCGTCGGCGAGGTCAGCGATAAAGGCCTGGCGTTCGGCGGTGCCTTCCGCCGACCACGGGGTGAGGCCGGCCTCGCGCACGGTCTCGGCGACTTCACGAACCTCCTCGCTGCGCCGACGGCCATGCTCGATCACGCGCTGGAAGCAGTAAGCGCCCTGTTTTTCCCAATCGATGCCGGGAAAGGTTTCCTTCAGCGATGCCAGCACCGCATCCTCGACGCCATAGGCGCGGGCGGTCGTAAAGCTCTCGATGACCATCGCCTCCAGGCCCTTGATCATCACGCTGCGGCACATCTTGACCGCCGAGGCGACGCCTAGTTCTTGGCTCGCCACCTTGGCGTCGAAACCGAGTTCGACCAGCAGCGGCGCGAGCGCCTCGGCGCCGCTGCCGCCGAGCAACAAGGGTACCTTGATGCGGTACGGCGGGATCGACGTCATGACGGCGCCCTCGACATAGCGGCCGCCCTTGCCGTCGATCAACCCGGCCGCCCGCTGCTTGGCGCCCGGCGAGGCCGAATTGAAATCGAGGAACCAGGCGCCCTGTTTCACGGCCGGCGCGCAGGCCTGGGCGACCGGGACGGCCTGGCTCGCGGTGACGGCGGAAACGATGAAATCGGCTTTCGCGGCAAGGTCGGCATGCGATGCCGTCAGCGCGACACCGTTAGCTGCAGCATGATCGCGCAAGGCAGCACCGGTCTGATCGCTGCGCAGCTTGATATCGTAGGCCGCGACCTTGACGTCCTTCTTGCGCAGGTCTTCGGCGAGGATGCGGCCGACTTCGCCATAGCCGACGAGGCCCACATTCCATTGTCTGGGATCGGTCGAGATAGCCGTCATTTGAAACATGCTCCAGTCGCGTTGGCTCTACCCATCCTGCGCTTTCCGTGCAAGGCGCTACGGCTTCAACACGCTTGCGAAGAATGCAACCGCGCGCGATATCGCGTCGCGGGTCGCGGACGCATTGGCCTCGTCGTCCTGACGCGAAGGGCTCGGATCGTCGAAGCCATGCGTTGCGCCGGGATAGAGCTGGAACTGGATGTCGCCGCCGATTGCCTGGCTTTTGGCAACGAGGTCGGCACAGCGCCTTGGCGAGACTTCCTCGTCGGCCGATCCGTGAAACACGCGCACCGGCGCGTAAAGTTTGATCCCATCGGCAAACTGGCCTTTCAGGCCGCAGGCCGGGTAGAACGCCAATCCGGCCCGGAAGCCGGTGGAAGGCGTCGGGGCAGTGATGCCGGGCGCGATCACCGACATCGTCGCCAGCGTGGCGCTGCCGCCGTTGGACCAGCCCTGCAACGCGATCCGGTCGGCGATCACATCATTGCGGGTTCGCAAGTAGGCCAGCGCGCCATAGGCGTCGAGCGGGCGTACCGTGACCTCATTCAATTCATCGGGCCGGGAATCGTAGCTGAAGCGGGGAAAGCCGCTCGGGTAACCGCGGGGACCGAAACCGTCGACCAGGACGGCGTGATAACCTTGCCGGGCCCAGACGTGCCCCCATTGCCGATGGCGCTTTGAAAGCGTCGAGGCGTCGTATCTGCCCTTGGCGGCCGAGGAATAGACGCCCCCGCGGCCATGCATCATCACCACCGCCGGCGTGCGCGCAGGATGCCGTCCTTCCGGCACGAAGACATAGCCGACCAGCGTCGTGCGCCCATCGGCACTGGCGAAAGTCACGCGCTCGGGCAACGATGCGGCGGTGGCATCGGCGGTCAAGACCACAAACGCCGATATCGCAGCCATAGCAGGCAGCGCGAAAGAGCATGAAGCATTCACCAGCCGGCTCCGTCCTGGTTGGGGCATTTTAGCGCGGATCGCCTATTTAGCCCCGATCTTTTCCCACAGCCACTTCGCCACCGCATCGGGCGACGACCCCGCATCATTGCCGGCCGCGCGCAGATTGGCCTCGCGCATCGTGGTGACGTCGATCTTGCCGAGCAGCGGCTGCAGCGCCGCGCGCAACGCGGCGTCGCCGGCGCGCTTGGGGGCGAGCAGCACCATGGCGTCGTAGGGCGGGATCGCGCGCTTGGGATCGTTCAACGCCACCAGATCGTATTTCGCGATCAGGCCGTCGCTGGTGTAGCCCGCGATCACATCGACTTCGCCGGAGGCGACGGCGGCATACATGAAGTCCGGCTGCATCTGGCGCTGCGCACGGAATGAAAGCCCGTAGGCCTTTTTCAGCGCGGCCCATTCCGGGCGCGAAAAGAATTCGTAATCCGCTGCGATCGACAGGCTGGCCGCGCGCGGCGCGAGATCAGCGATGGTCCGGATACCGAGTTGCTCGGCCCGCTTGCGCGGCATCACCAGCGCATAGGCGTTCTCAAAGCCGAGTTCGCCCAGCAATGTGATGTTCTGTTTGGCCAGCATGGTCTTCAACTCGGCCAGCACCTCCTGGCGTGGCCTGATATCGCTGCGCTGGAACTGGTTGGCCCACAGCGTGCCGGAATAGTCGACATAGAAGTCGATGTCGTTCGCCTCCAGCGCCCCGAAGATCACGTTGGAGCCGAGGCCTTCGCGCGAACTGGCGGAGAGGCCGACAGCCCTCAGGCGCTGTGCCATCAGCGCCGACAGCACATATTGTTCGGTAAAGGTCTTGGCGCCGATGACATAGTTGGTCTGCGTGCGCGTCATCGTGGGCACCAGGGTCGCGGCGACCAAAGCGGCGATCCCGACGCCGCCGAGCGTGGCGCGCACGCGGCTGCGGTTGCGCAATCCGTTTTCGATCAGCGCCAGCAATTGATCGACCGCGAGCGCCAGCACCGCCGCGGAAAGGCAGCCGAACAGCACGAACACCCAGTTCTGGGTCTGCAAGCCCGCAAAGATGTAGTTGCCGAGACTGGTCTGGCCGATCGGCGTCGACAGCGTCGCGGTGCCGATCACCCACACCGCCGCGGTGCGGATGCCCGCCATCATGACAGGCAGCGCCAGCGGCAGTTCGACCGTGAACAGCGATTGCCGCGGCGTCATGCCGACGCCTTCTGCGGCTTCGAGGATCGCGGCATCGACGCCCTGCAGGCCGGTGATGGTGTTGCGCAGCACCGGCAGCATCGAATAGAGCGCCAGCGCCAGCACGGCGGGCAGGAAGCCGAAGGCGGAAAAACCAAATCCGAACCATGACAGCGACAAGGCCGCGAGCGCCAGCAGCAGCGGATAGAACAGCGCCAGCAGCGCCAGTCCCGGGACGGTCTGCACGATGCTGGCAAGCCCGAGCAGCGCGCCGCGCATGACGGGACGATGGCGTGCGATAATCGCGAGGGGCAGGCTGACGGCGAGCCCCAGCGCCAGCGCGGTGACGCTGACGCGGACATGATTGCCGAGATAGTCCGGCAGATGCGCGAGCGCTTCGCTCCAGCGTGGGTCAATGAACAAGCTCATGCCGCGCCACCCCGCGGCAACAACGCGCCGAGCCGTTCCGCCTGCCGTCGCGGCGTGCGCAACAACTCGCCGACATAGGCGTCGCCGCTATCCGAGAGTTCGGCCGGCGTGCCCTGCGCCAGCAGTTTTCCGCCACCCATGACCGCGACGCGGTCGGCCAGCAAGATCGCCTCGGTCATGTCATGGGTGATCATGACCGTGGTCAGCCCGAGCCTGCGGTGCAATTCGCGAAAATCGTCACCGAGCGCGTCGCGGGTGAGGGGGTCGAGCGCGCCGAACGGCTCGTCCATCAGCACGATGCGCGGCTTTGCCGCCAGCGCGCGCGCGACGCCGACGCGCTGGCGTTGCCCGCCGGAGAGTTCATGCGGCAGGCGGTCGCGATGTTGCGCACGATCCAGCCGCACCAGGTCGAGCAGTTCGTCGACCCGCGCGGCGATCTCGTCCGCAGGCCAGCCGAGCAGTTTGGGCGTGATGCCGATATTGCCGGCGACGGAAAGATGCGGAAACAACCCGCCGCTCTGGAACACATAGCCGATCCGCCGCCGCAACCCGATTGGGTCGACCTGGCGCACGTCCTCGCCTTCGACCGTGATGGTGCCGCTGTCGGCCTCGATCAGCCGGTTGGCCAGCCGCAAGAGTGTGGTCTTGCCCGAGCCGGAGCCGCCGACGATGGCCAGAAACTCGCCCTCGGCGACCTCGAGCGAGACGTCGTCGACCGCCACCACGCGCTTGGCACCTCGGCCACCGTCGAAGGTTTTGGCGACATGCGCGTAGGAGATCAGGGGTGGGTTTGGCATTCAGTCCAGGCTCGTTGTGTTTACCCTCCCCCTCCAGGGGAGAGCGAAACAACTACCACGCCCTGCGCCCGCGTTGAACTTGTCGTTCGTTCCCGCTAAGGCATCATCCAAACCTTGGGGAGGCGATGTGGTGGATACGGCTCAGCCAACGGCGATCGCGCTCGAAGACGCGACGGTGGCATTTCGGCTCGCCGATTCGCGGGTCTATACCGCGGTCGAAAAGGCCCGGCTTTCGGTCGCCCATGGCGAGTTCGTCGCCATCGTCGGTCCAACCGGATGCGGGAAATCGACGCTGCTCAACGTCGCCGCCGGGCTGTTGAAGCCGGCCGCGGGATCGGTGCGGATCTTCGACCAGCCGCTCACCGGGCTCAACCGGGATGCCGGGTACCTGTTTCAGGCCGATGCGCTGTTTCCGTGGAAGACCGCGATCGACAATGTCGCCATCGGCCTCGAGATCAAGGGCGCGCCGCGGGCGATGGCGCTCGAGCGCGCGCAGGGCTGGCTGACGTCGGTGGGGCTCGGCGCTTTCGGCAACCGCTATCCGCATATGCTGTCCGGCGGCCAGCGCAAGCGCGTGGGGCTGGCGCAGGTCTTGATCCGCGATCCCAAGATATTGCTGATGGATGAGCCGTTTGGGCCGCTCGATGCGCAAACGCGCCAGATCATGGGCAATCTGTTGCTGGAGCTGTGGAACGCCCACCGCAAGGCGGTGCTGTTCGTCACCCACGACCTCGAAGAGGCGATCGCGCTTGCCGACCGCGTGGTGATCATGTCGGCCGGACCCGGGGCGCGCATCATCGGCGACTGGAAGGTCGCATTGCCGCGCCCGCGCGACATCTCGGAAGTGCGGATGGAAAAGCAGTTCCACGAACTGCATCGCGAAATCTGGAGCGTGCTGAAGGACGAAGTGATGAAGGGTTACGTGCAGTCCTCGCAAGCGGCGGAGGCCTCCTGATGTCCCGCCTGACGCTGCTGTTCTGGCAATTGATGGTCGCCGTGGTCGCGCTCTCGCTATGGCAGTTCTTCGCCACCGTCCCGGTGTTCGGCGGCATGCTGCTGCCGCCGTTCTTCTTCTCCACTCCGGTCGAAGTCGCCAGCCAGATCGTCAAATGGTTCGTGACCGGCACGATCTGGAAGCATCTGATCATCACGCTGTGGGAATCGGTTCTGGCCTTCGTGATCGGCTCGGTCGGCGGCGTGCTGGTCGGATTCTGGTTCGCGCGCCAGCCCCGCGTCGCCGCGGTGTTCGATCCCTACGTGAAAATGGTCAATGCGCTGCCGCGGGTGGTGCTGGCGCCGATCTTCACGCTGTGGCTCGGCCTCGGCATCTGGTCCAAGGTCGCGCTCGGCGTGACGCTGGTGTTCTTCATCGTGTTCTTCAACGTCTATCAGGGCGTCAAGGAAGTCAGCAACACCGTGCTCGATAACGGCCGCATGCTCGGCATGAACGAGCGGCAGTTGACCCGGCATGTGTACTGGCCGTCGGCGCTGTCGTGGATGTTTTCCTCGCTGCACACCTCGGTCGGTTTTGCCGTGGTCGGCGCGGTGGTCGGCGAATATCTGGGATCGGCGGCCGGCCTCGGTTACCTGATCCAGCAGGCCGAAGGCGTGTTCGACGTCGGCGCGGTGTTTGCCGGCATGTTCGTGCTGTCGGCCTTCGTCATCCTGATCGACATCGGCGTGACCATGGTCGAGCGGCGGCTCTTGGTGTGGCGGCCGACGGTGACGGAGAACCGGGGGTAGTATTCTCGTCGTCCCGGCCTTGAGCCGGGACCCATACCGCGTGATCTATCGATTGAAGACGATCTGGTTGACGCCTTACGTCACACGAACGTCGGTGGCTATGG